>ULVA01080634.1_pt1 | contig 13815 bp, 13 predicted proteins | sample 1958811 | NCBI WGS metagenome assembly ULVA01 (sample SAMEA4835768, study PRJEB28245) | human gut metagenome | biome: gut microbiome; material: fecal sample | place: Denmark | collected 2008
AGACGATTACTCATGCCCATAGGGGTGCTGAGTAGTTACGTATTGCAAGAGTACAACTTTTATTCGAAAGTAGAGCCATTTAAGATGATATTTTTTAGGTAGGCTTACACTTTTAGGCAAGAATGTTTGGAGATAAAAAATAAAAGGTGTATATTTGCAGCGTGATTACTATTTAAAAAGAGGAGGTAAATATGGATAGATTTCAAATTATACGTATAATTCATGACTATATGTCAAGGAAGCCTGTGTTGAAGGCATGGATCTTTGGGTCTTTTGCTCGTGGTGAAGAAAAGGCTCAGAGCGATATAGATATTCTCTTTGTCCCCGATTTTGAGCATGGTTCGTTTACTTTGCTTACCCATGGAGGAATGTATGAGGATTTGAAGCAACTGCTAGGTCGTGAAGTTGACTTGGTAGTTGATGGCTCTTTGCGTCCGTATGCTCAGGAGAGTGTGGAACGAGATAAAATCTTGGTATATGAGAGAGCTAGTTAGGGATAAAGGAAGATTGGAAGACATTGTGGAGTATTCTTCCAACGTACTCAAAATCATTGATGGGATAGATTTTGAGGAGTTTTCCTCAAATATTTTAGTCTATTTTGCAACGATGAAAAATGTAGAGATAGTAGGCGAGGCTGCTTATATGCTGACCAAGGAATTCAAGGCAAGTCACCCAGAGATTCCTTGGAAACAGGTGGAAGGTATGCGCCATGTTTTGGTGCATGGTTATTCGCAGGTGTTGCCTCGTATTCTTTGGGCAACAGCAAAGGAGAATATTCCCGAAATCAAGACTCAAGTGGAGAAATACCTGAACGAGATAGATTGGGAACATTATTGTGGGGAATGATGAACTTGTTCTTCTATACTCTTGGGGCCTTAATCGCAACAAGGGCATTTGCAGATTATGTCGGCAAATGCCCTTGTTGGCTTATATTGCAAATTCTTTATTCAACCATTTCCGCATACCTTTTGAACAGCTCAGCTACGCACTCGCTCTCCGTCATCTTGGTGGAGAAGCCGTAGGCTGCCATCACGGCTCGGTCGTTCTGGCGATGGGCTTGTAAAAGCTCCTTCGGCATGAGCGTAGGGTCGTAGAGGTCGGCGAGCGAGGAGTCGGGGTATAGGGCGCGGGCATCGAGTATAGCCTGGGCACTCTGCTCTATCTTTGCCTTTTGCTCGGCTGTGGGCGATGGCCAAGGGAAGTTGTTATACACCACGTCCTTGCTGTAGCGATAGTCGCTCTTCAGGCGACCGCACACCGCTCGCATCCATGCCATGTGGACGTTCGACTCCAAGATGCCGAAGTGGTAGAGGGTGGCGGAAGGGATGAGAAGCCCAATCAGGCTTTTTGATGCTGCTATCTTTTTGCATAAAATAAGTAGTTTTTGTATATCTATTCACTATTTGTAAGTTTTTTGCCAATTAATTGCATAAAATTATCAAATTATTAGCGTATATCGAAAATAATGTGTAACTTTGCAGCCGCAAACAGTTATCAATTATCAAGAAAGCGGCTATAAGTTCCGCTAATGAGTATTAAGTTAGAAGAAAATGGCATATACAAGATTGAGTGCTGCCGAAGCGGCAGCGATGATTAACGATCAAGATACAATCGGATTGAGTGGTTTCACACCAAACGGCGTGCCTAAGGCAACCTTCCGCGAACTCTCCAAGAGAGCCGTGGCTGAGCACGAGGCGGGCAGACCTTTCCAGGTGGGCATCCTCACGGGTGCTTCTACCTCGCAGAGTATCGAAGGTGACATGGCAGCAGCCCATGCCATCAAGTTCCGTGCACCATTTTCTACCAACAAGGACTTTAGAACTCATACCAACCTGGGCGAGATTGATTATGAGGATATGCACCTCGGCCACATGGCTGAGCGCCTGCGCCGTGGTTTCTATGGCGAAATAGACCTTGCCATCATCGAAGTTTCTGATTTGGAAGAAGGCGAAACTACCTGCAAGGCATTCCTTACCTCTGCCGGCGGCATCGTTCCTACCATCGTCCGCCTTGCCAAGAAGGTGCTCATCGAGAAGAATGCCTTCCACAGTCCTGCTTCCCGCTATCTTCACGATGTATATGAGATAGCAGAATGCCCATTCCGCACACCTATTCCTATCATGAACGTAGGTGACAGAATCGGTAAGGAGTATGTGGAGATTGATGCCCGCAAGATTGTGGGTGTGATAGAATGCAACATTCCGGAGGAGGCGCGTGCTTTCAAGCCTCTCGACCCTGTGACCGAACAGATGGGACATAATGTGGCTGATTTCCTGGTCAGCGACCTGAAGAAGGGACATATTCCTCCTCAGTTCCTGCCTTTGCAGAGCGGAGTGGGCGTAACTTCCAATGCCGTTCTTGAGGCATTGGGACAGAACCCTAACGTGCCGGTATTCAGCGTTTATACCGAGGTGGTTCAGGATGCTGTAGTGAAATACATGCGCGAGGGAAGAATCAAGGATGCATCCTGCTCTTCGCTCACCGTAACAAACGATACATTGAAAGAGGTGTATGATGATATTGATTACTTCAAGAAGCATCTCACCATCCGCCAGAGCGAGATTTCAAACTCTCCTGAGGTCATCCGCCGTCTGGGTGTCATCGCCATGAATACCGCCATTGAGTGCGATATCTACGGCAATGAGAACTCCAGCCATATCTGCGGCAGCAAGCTGATGAATGGTATCGGCGGTTCCTGCGATTACGAGCGTAATGGTTTCATCTCTATCTTCACCACGCAGAGTACCACCAAGAACGGTTGCATTTCAGCCATTGTTCCGATGTGCAGCCATGTGGACAGTACAGAGCACGATGTGGATGTGATTGTTACCGAACAGGGAGTAGCCGATCTTCGTGGCAAGGGGCCATTGCGCCGTGCCAAGGAGATTATCGAGAACTGTGCCCATCCGGATTACCGCCCTATGCTTCGTGAGTATCTGAAGTTTGCCGAGAAGGGCCATGAGCCACAGAGCATGCGTGCTGCCCTCGCCATGCACGATACCTTCCTGAAGAAGGGCGATATGAGATTGACAGATTTCGGAGAATATCTGAAATAAGAGAAGGCCGAAAGATTGTGAAAACCGAGAAGACAAATCTTTCATAGATGACTCAGAAAAATATTGAATTATATGATAAGCGGCATTCATATCCAAGGAATGCCGCTTATTATATGTTATCAGTATATAAAAATCTATATGAATAAACTATACTCCCAGAAGAAAGTTCCGCATAAAGACGCTTAACGGAGAAGTAATTAGGCATCAAAACTTTTTCTTATCAGAACAAGAATAATTTCAATTAACATAGGAGAAAGTTTATCCCTTAATCGAGCTATCGCACGACGCTTCTGTACCTTCACCGTCTCAGCGGAGATGTCCAGTTGCTTTGCAATCTCCCTGTTTTTCTTCCCCTCCATGCAAAGAAGAAAGACTTCCTTTTGGCGAGGAGGCAACTCATCTATCGCAGCAAAGAGTTGACGATAGATTTCTTCCTTATTAAAAATATCCAAGGTATCATCCACCAGCATAAACTCCTGCAGATTATCAACTATACTCTGCCGATAGTTGTTGTGTACCGCTTGATGACGCAGGTGATTGAGAGCAGAGTTATGCACCGTATTATATAAATAGGCGGAAAACTTGGAAATACTGTTGAAAAAAGGGCGACGTTCCCATAGAACAGAGAAAAGATCCTGCACGATATCTTCTGCAATGGTCATTTCCACAAACTGACAACCATAACTCACCAAGGCACGATAATATTTATCGTACAACAACTCGATGGCCTGATTATCCCATTGGCAAATTATTGCAATTTCAATATCACTTTTCTCACTCATGAGTGCAAAGATACGCATTTTTATGCAGTAAAATTAAAAAATGCAACTTTTTTTCACTTTTTTCTTGATTTTTGTAACCACAAACGCACCCGAGTGTGTTATAATAGTAAATACAGACAATAATTCTATCACAAAAGTATTAGAAAATATGAATAAGAATATTGATATCAATACACTCATCAGTAAATTACTGACTGGCGAAATCTCAGAGGAAGAAGGTAAGGAGCTCTTATCAAGAGTAGAGCAAGATGCGTCGCTAAAAGACAAGATAGAGCATCTCATGAATGAAGATGATTTTCTCCAACGCTACCATCTCTACAAGAGCATTGATGCCGAGAAAGCAAAAGCTACATTCAAAGCATCTCTCCAACATGCAGAGGAACAGGAAGATAGGAATGATGACAAAGCTGCTACCATCATCTGGTTGCGACGCATAGCCGCTACAGCTGCTATCGCCCTCATATTAATGGGTACATGGATGTATTTCGGACATCAAGGTTCCACCCCACCAGCCGTCATCACCGCAGAACTGCATCAAGCCATAGAACGGGTTCAGCAGAATGACATGAATGGAGCTACACTTACCATCAACGGCAAAACCATCAAGGTGAAAGATGCACAGAGTGCATTGGCACAGGCAGAAAAAGCAGCTGACAGTAAGGATGGAAGCAGTTTTTTTGGAAGCGACGAAATAACAGAAAGCTCCCTGATAACAAAGAAAGACAAGGAATTCTGGATGGTACTGGACGACGGAACCTACGTGCATCTCAACTACAATACCACTCTCATCTATCCTAATCACTTCGTAGGCAGCGAGCGTAAGGTAAAGCTCAAGGGAGAAGCCTATTTCATCGTGGCCAACGACTCGAAGAAACGACCTTTCATAGTAGAGACTGCCAACGGAGATGTACACGACTATGGTACCGAGTTTAATGTCAACACGATGAAGGAAAAAGGTGTAACCAGCGTTGTTCTGGTGAAAGGTAAAGTTGGTGTGAGCAGCAAGTACGGTAAAGAATACCTGTTGAAACCAGGTGATATGGCAACCCTGAAAGCAGGCAGAACACCAGACATCCAGCAAGTGGATGTTAATCTTTACACCTCTTGGAATACGGGCAACTTCTTGTTCGACGGCTGCACGCTACAAGATCTGATGGAAGTTATCTCCCATTGGTACAACATGAAGGTGGAGTTCTCATCCGAAGACATGAAAGAACTGCGATTCACAGGAAGCATTGACAAATACGAACCGATGGGACAGACTCTCAATGCAATAGAGAATATCACAAGATTGAAGATAACTGCCAAGGAAGGCATCATCAACATCAGAGAATATAAACATTAATATTATATACAACATGAAAAGATTTTTATCAATGATGGCAATAGCCTTGTTAGCGTGCATCGCAACAATGGCTGCCACAGCCAAAAAGACGAATCTGAAAATACTCTATGTAGGAGGTCATTCCGACATAGAGACTTTAGGAGTAGCAGACTATGACAAGGAAGCTCATGCCAAGAGTATTGAGACAAGAACTGCCGCCTGGAAAGTCTTTCTTGAAACATATTTCACTACAGTGAAAACGGTACAAGGAAAAGACTACAACTACAGGATGTCATACGACTATGATGTAACCATCATTGATGGCGACCCAACTCCTATTGAGCCACGTCGCACAATCATTGAAAATGACAGATTCAGCAAGCTGATACCAGCCAAGTATTTCCCAGAGAACTTTGACCGTCCTGTCATCACCATCGCAGACGAAAGCGAGACAACAGGTCGCTATATCGGTGTGAAAAACGACTGGTATTGTCTCTGCCTTCTTGGTCATGCTTACAACATGAATACCAAGAGTGCCATCTTCAAAGGTCCTTATAAGGTGAAGATAACCACCACAAATCGCCCAACTCCTGCAGGCGCAAAGGAATATGCAGAAATGTGCCAGGAGAAGCTTCCAGATATGATTCCGATGTGGAAAGTACAGAATAAAGACTATAGCAACACCAAGGGTTATAAGGCAGGTTTGGTTACTCGCCAGTGGGGCTATCTGGATTCTCCTGATACAGAAATCATATCGGGTGGCGAAAGTGCCAAGAGCTATGGAGCCATCGCCATCGGTCGCCATGCCAACTTCTTGCATTGGGGTTTCTCTGCGTCTCCTGCAGATATGACAGAAGAGGCTAAGCCGGTTTTCCTCAATGCAGTTATTTATATCAACAAGTTTAAAGGTCATCATATCATTGCCCGCAAACTCAATGAGGGAATTTCTACCCGCACTACAATTGATGAGCACAAATATACCGTAAGCAAAGAAAACTACGAAGCTTACAAAAACTCGATTGAAGATTTCAACAATCAGATTAAGCATCTGGCGGATTCACTTCAAAAAGTGGTTGCTGCTGGCGGCAAGATGAGCGAAACAGACAAGATGTATATGAAAATGGCAGAAAATCCTCAACCCATTCCATCCTATATTGACTATGTAAAGGAAAGGGCAGGAGAACTGTATGAAATGTTTGGCACCGATGTTGACAAATATTCAAGCTATTATACCGAAAATCGCCCATATTTCTATGGCAATCTGAACGATTATGATATTAAGCTCGATGAAGATGCCAAGAGCATCGGCATCGCCAATAACGACAAGCGTATCCTTGACAAAGCTATCTCCATGTGGGAAAAAGGCAAAGATATAGAGAAGGCAAAGCGCATCCTCTATCGCTATACGTTGCTCCGTTACGACAATGCCAAGCAATGGCGAGAGTGGTATGAGCAAACTCTTCTTTACTGAGAGCGGAGGCTGGCTGTGGCTGGTCAATGATCTCGATCCGAAGACTCCAGGCAATGACTACAGCGTTCTCAAATTCTACGAATTTAATGAAAGCAACATCGCTCCTATCCAAGAGAAAGCAACCAAAGAAGAGCCTGTTGCCCTATCATCCGCTGTCAGCACTGTGGGCAAAGACAAGGAACTCATCATCCGCATGAAGATATATCCAGGCTATCACATCTATGCAAAGGTAAGCGATCAGGACCCTTATATCCAGACGACTTATGACCTCAAGGCAGAAGGCGATGTCAAACTGGTAGGCGAACTTCAGAAACCTGTTGGCAGACCTATGGCAGGCTCTAAAACTATCATCCTTGAAGGTGAGCAGATTTTCCGTCAGAAGATAGAAGGCAAATCGGGTAAGATTACCTTTATAGTCAACTATCAGGCTTGCGATAGCCATGCTTGTCTGATGCCAAAGAGCAAGACTATCACGATAGAATTATAAAAATATTGGTTTAATTTTATAACAAGAGAGAATGAAAGAATTTGGAAGAATGAAACGAATCCTTTTCGCTACCTCCCTGCTTGTAGGAGCAACCCTATGTGGAGGAACCAGTACTGCTATGGCTCAGCAGCCAAAGCACCAGACGGTAACTATCAATGCAAAGTCGATGAGTGTGAAACAGTTCTTCGCTGAAGTCAAGAAACAGACTGGCTTGAACTTCATCTACAGTACAGATTTGGCAGCCAAGTTGCCACACATCACGGTGAATGCCACCAACCGCCCGTTGCGCCAAGTACTTGACGAGGTGATGAACAAGGTAAACTGCCGTTATGAGATTGAGGGTAATATCGTGACTATCACTCGCCGTATGGCAGGTGAGAGAGTTCGTAATGTATCCGGTGTCGTCACCGATGAAAGTGGCGAGCCACTGATTGGTGTGTCCGTATGCATCGACGACAGCAAGGTTTGCACCATCACCGACAGCAAGGGTTTCTATACCTTGAAGGTGCCAGCCAATGCTTGCACCTTAAAGTTCAGCTACCTCGGCATGAGCAATGCAGAATTGCGTCTGGGAAGCGGTAGAGCACCTTTAAGCCGTAACATACAGATGGTTACCGACAATCAGCTTTCTGATGTTGTGGTAACAGGTTATCAGGAGATTTCCAAACCTAAGATGACAGGTTCTGTCACTACCATCACCTCAGCCAAATTAGACGAGCGTTACACCACCAACATCATGAACAACCTCGAAGGTCGCGTGGCAGGCCTTTCCACTTATAATGGAAAGATGACCATCCGTGGAACCTCCTCTCTCTATGCCGAGACCACCCCATTGCTGGTAGTGGATGGCGTACCTGTAGAGGGAAACATCGACGATTTGAACCCTTACGACATCGAGAGCGTAAACATATTGAAGGATGCCGCAGCCAATGCCATCTATGGTGCCCGTGCATCCAATGGTGTCATCGTAGTAACCACCAAGAATGCCAAGAAGGCAGGCAAGATAGACATCGACTTCGCTGCCAACCTTACTGTATATGAGAAGAAGAACGTAGATTATGCCGACAATTTCTATATGACTCCAGAACAGCAGGTGGATGCGGAGGCCAAGTATTGGGACTACTATTTCTTCCATAATGATGGTGAAGTGGCTGACCCTATCAGCACTACTGCTCAGTCAATCTCTATGGGTACCCAAGCGGTAACTCCTATCGAATATGCCTATTACCAGCGAGCTAAGGGAAAAATTTCCGAGGAAGATTTGCAGAACCAGTTGGCTTCTTTCAAGAAGAACAACTATGCCAAGGAGTATGCAGATGCCGTATATAAGCAGAGAGTGATGCAGCAGTACAACCTCTCACTTCGTGGCCGCAGCGATAAGTTCACCAACAACCTGACTATCAACTATAAGTATGACAACAGCGGACTGATCAATCATTTCTCCAATCAGTTCAATGCCCAGTATAAGGGTTCATACAATGTAGCCAAGTGGCTCACAGCCTCCATGACTATCAATGGCATCTATAGCAAGAGTAAGGAAGTAGGTTACGACAACAATAGCTACTATAGCGATATTTGGAAACAACCAGCCTATATGCCATTCTATAATGCTGATGGAAGCGTCAAAGGACAACACTATTGGTATGATGGCAATGATTACATGACCTTCGATTCTCCTTTTGAGGATTTAAGCTCCAATCCTGTGGATGAGTATTACAATAACACCCAGGTTACCCGCCGTCAGTATATGCGCTATCATGGAGATTTGCTCTTCAAGATTATTGACGGATTGACTGCCAATGCCCAGTTTGTATATGAAACCAATCATAACACCGTAGAATGGAATGCAAAACAAGATAGTCATGTGATGCGTACCATGCGTAATGCTTATTATTATCAATCTGCAGATGGCACTATCAAGAACTACGTTCCTACCACTGGCGGTCTGCTCCGTACTACAAATAGTGACGGACGTTATTGGACAGCACGTGGACAGCTGAATTATGCCAAGACCTTTGGCAAGCACGACATCAATGCCATTGCCGGTCTGGAATTCCGTGAAACCAAGCTGACAGGTTCTAAGGCATTAATGCTGGGTTATGACGACCAGTTGCAGACAAGCTCTACCCACAGATAGACTTGGGAACATTGAGTACCATGAATTATTCACCTCTTTTCCTTGGCGCCTCAGGTGGTTTCCCTGCAAGCCAGTTTGTATTCGATCCTTATATCAAGGAAGGAATGGGAGTTGTTCCTGAGACTCACCACAAGTATGCTTCTGGTTATTTCAACCTCACCTATACTTATGACGAGAAATACAATGTGTTCGGTTCGTTCCGTAAGGACTATGCTGATGTATATGGCTTGAACGCCAAGTTCCGCGGCACGCCACTCTGGTCTGTAGGTGCAGGATGGTTGATTCATAATGAAGACTTCATGAAGGATATCAAATGGGTAAACTTCCTGAAACTCCGTGCCAGCTATGGTGTGACTGGTAACATCTACCAAGGTGCAACCAGTTATATGACAGCTACATCAGGAGAACTCAATCAATATACCAACTTGCCATACGGCACCATCGAAAGTCCTGCCAACCCTAACTTGAAGTGGGAGCAGAGCCGCACCACCAACATCGGTATCGACTTCGGATTGCTCGACAACCGCTTGCGTGGTTCCATCGATTATTATAACAAGGTGGCAAAGGATGTGTTCTCTTATCGCACCCTTGACCCAACAACGGGTTTTACCTCTATGTTCGTCAACATGGCTTCTATGCGCAACCGTGGTGTAGAATTGCAGATTACTTATGATTGGCTGAGAGGGGCAAGCCGTAAGAATTGGAGTTGGACCACCAACTTCACCATGTCACACAACAGTAATATTGTAACCGATGTAGAGAACCCATCAAACAGCGCATCCCAGTTGATTGAAAGACCATACGTCAAAGGAAAGCCATCCAGTGCCCTCTGGTCATACCGCTTTGCTGGCATCAGCGACCAAGAAGGCGAGAAGGGTCAATCTCTGTTCTACATTGAGGATGGGGGCAAATCTCACAGTGCAACATGCAAAAGTATAAGCATCTTGGAATACTCTGGTCAGAGCGAGCCAAAGGTTATCATGGGTATGGACAACAGCGTAAGATGGAACGGATTCTCTTTCAGCATTCTGATGGCTTACTATGGCGGTCACATGATGAGAGCCTTGGCGCATAATGAAACATTCTCAAGCACCTGGAGCACCGCTATCGCCAGCTATTTCCTGAATGCATGGACACCAGAACACCCAACAGATATTCCTGGAATTGGCAGATACGCCTCTGCAACAATTGGCTCAGAAACAACCTATGGCAATAATGCTATTCATCATGCAGACTTTCTGAAGATCAGAAACATCGTATTGGGCTATGACTTCCCACAGGAGTGGTTCAGAGGAACAGGCATCAACCGTCTCTCTCTCCGCTTCCAGATAGACAACCCTAAGTATCTATGGGTAGCCAACGATGTGCATGTTGACCCAGAGACTCTTGGACTCCGCAATCCAAGTTCATACATCTTTGGTCTGAACATCAGTTTCTAATCTTTAGAATCATATAACATAAAAAGTAAGATCACAATGAAAAAAACAATATACAGTTTACTGGCAATCACAGCATTGCTGTTCTCATCTTGTGAGAGTTTCACGGAATTAGAGCCAAAGGGCAAGAACTTGCTTACCACAACCGACCAATTAGAAATGCTTCTCAACAAAGAGTATAAGGGATGTTCCTCTGATATGCGACAAATGGCTGGTGATATGATATATGCCTACAACAATGTAGCAACAATCATCAGTCAGCCAGTTAAGACCCGCAACGTCATCATCTGGACTTATGATGAAGCCAATATGGAAAAAATGGCTGAACTCACAGCATCTGATGAAGATTACACATCTTTCTACAACAATATAGGCACGATTGCCAACCCAATTCTCTCAAAGATTGATGCCGCATCTGGTACAGAAGCAGACAAGAAACTTTTGAAAAGCGAAGCCCTGACATTGAGAGCCTGGTCATTCTATATGTTGGTCAACAAGTTTGCCAAGGCTTATAATCCAGCTACAGCTGCTACAGATCCAGGAATTATCCTGATGACAGAGGATAAAGATATCCAGACTGCTCAGCCTAAAAGCACCGTAGAGGAAGTTTATCAGCAAATACTCAAGGATGCCAATGAAGCAATTGAGATAGATGGTCTTCCTAACTCTGCCGTTAACAAAATGCGCTTCAGTAAACCCGCAGCTTATGCCGTAAAGGCATTGGCATTGCTCAACATGCAGAAGTATGACGAGGCAGAAGAAGTGGCCAAACAGGCTATCGCCATCAATGGCACTATTAACAACTATAATACCTCATATCTTGGTAGTACCCAAGGTTATATAACAGGCGGGGCTTATCCTGTTATCAATCGTGGCAAGAAAGGAACCGATGAGGATTATTTCCTAAATGGAAATCTTGAATCCTTCAATGCTTACACCCCAACTACTATGGCAAACTTTGAGGCTGGACATACCTATAAGAACAAGATGAGCAGCATGAATATGATGTATGATTACATGATGGATGCCGGAGTAAGTATGCTGGGTGAAACTGGTTTCAATTTTACTTATGATCTCAACTCGTTTTGGAATGATGGCGGCCTTCGCTCTACCCAGATGTATCTCACCATCGCCGAATGCGAGACCCACAAAGGCAACTACGATACAGCCATGGAATATCTCGACAAGGTACGCGTAAACCGCATCGATCCTGCCAGGTATCAGCCCCTCAAAGGCACAGTCAGCACCAAGGAAGAAGCCATCAAGCACGTGAAGCAGGTGACCATGAATGAGGACATTTACTCTGTCAATATCTTCATAGACAAGAAGCGCTGGAACCAGTGCGATGGCTGGAAGCAGAACTATAGCCGCACACTTGCTGGAAAGACTTATACCATCACTCAAGATAGCAAGATGTGGATATTCCCATTACCTCAGAGCGTGATAAACAATAATGGTAATATCACACAGAACTACAAAGAATAAAAGACATATCTCATGAAAAAAAGTATTTTGATTTCAGCAGCAGCCATCATGATGACTACTGCTGGCTTTGCACAAAGCGATAAAGCTACAAGTGGCGTACTTACGATTAAAGGTAATTTTACAGATGTAAAGGATACTTTGGTGTTGGTAGGTATTGATTTCGGTTCTCCAAGAGGAAACAAAATAACGGATCTCGTTACAAAGAATGGCAAGTTTGAATATAAGGTACAACTCGATAAGCCTAAGAACCTAGCCTTCTATCGTCCTTTTGGGCAGCAAAAGGGCAAGAGCATGGTTGAATCTGGTAGTATTCCTGCCATCCCTGGCGAAACTGTTGAACTGAAAGGTACGGTTGTAAACAACCAGATGAAAGGAACCGGCTTTTATAAGCAGTATGCCAATCTCCACAATTTGGTAAAAGGTTTCTATCAAACCATTTATAGCGAAAGCGAGAAGTATGCAGCTAAAATCAAAGACACTCAAGACGAGAAGGTGAAGAAAGAGGCGGCTGAGACATACGAAACTAACATGAAGGCGGCTAAGGAGAAGGTGAATACAGAACTTACGACTTATCTTAATGAACACAAGAATGAGGAGGCAACTGCTTTTGTTGCTTCTTATCTTGACCCAAGCCAATTGGATAAAGTGATGAAAACTCTTGATCCAAATATCGTGAATGGTCGTCTTGCCGGCGTTTTTGATGCTGTAAGGGCTCGTCTCAAAGCACAAGAATTACAGGAAGAAGCTGAGAAAGCGGTTCAAGCAGGTAAAATGGCTCCTGATTTCACTCTCAAAGACATCCATGGCAAGGATTTCTCACTCTCCTCTCTCCGTGGTAAATATGTTGTCCTTGACTTCTGGGGCTCATGGTGCGGATGGTGCATCAAGGGTATGCCTGAGATGAAGAAGTATTATGAGAAATATAAGGGAAAGTTGGAGATTGTTGGCGTGGACTGCCAGGATACGGAAGCAAAATGGAAGGCTGCCGTAGAGAAACATCAGTTGCCTTGGATTCACGTCAAGAACGAGACGAAGAATCTTACTCCTGAGAGATATGCCGTAACTAGTTATCCTACAAAGGTTCTCATCAACCCTGATGGAACTATCAACAAGACCATGGTAGGTGAAGACCCAGAGTTCTACAAGTATCTCGACTCTCTGTTTGAGAACAAATAAATATATCTGGGCTATAAGGTTATTGACCCTGTGAAATACACAGCAGACAAAACCAACGACATCTCCGAAAAATACGCTATCTATTTCTTGCCTACCAAATATTTGATTGACAAGAAGGGCAATATCGTCTGCAAAATCAATGAGGGCGAGGATGCCAAGTTGGATGCTATGATAGAGAAGCTGCTGAATGAGAAATAACTCTCTCTCATTATATAACAAAACAATATACAAATATCCGAAAACGAAAAGAGGTCAAGTAAAGTATATTCCAATAAGCTTTACTTGACCTTTCTTTATCTCCCTTTACCTATACCGATAAAGCAGTCAAACCCTTTTTGTCTGCATTTTACAGGAATCCGGAGGATCGCCTATGGGGTTGCGTTTCGCTTTGTTTCACAGGATAAAACAAAGTGTTTCTCCACACAAAACCGTAAACTTTCTCTGATGCTATCTATCGTATG
>ULVA01077482.1_pt1 | contig 13763 bp, 27 predicted proteins | sample 1958811 | NCBI WGS metagenome assembly ULVA01 (sample SAMEA4835768, study PRJEB28245) | human gut metagenome | biome: gut microbiome; material: fecal sample | place: Denmark | collected 2008
TAAAAAAAATAAAAATAAAAATATTTATAATAAAACCTCCGCCACCCCACCACCGCCAAAAAAAAATAAAAAAAAATAATATTTCTGTCATATAAAGCGAAGTTCCCCAAGGAATATATAGTTTTGCCCCAGCATAGCTGGGGTGCCCTCCCGTTGGTCGGCAAAACTATATTATTCTTGGGGAACAGATAGTCGCTCATGACAGAACATTTAGTATCAAATACTTGCATATGTCGCTCCGCATATGTAAGTAATATAAGGAGCGATAATGGTTATAGTATATCTATAACCATGAATAAAGAGGCACAATGTAAACTCATATGTGTCCTCAAAGATAATTTTGGATACAATTCATCCTTCCAAGATTATCATAATGCAGAAATGGATGAATTATGTATTGATGGTATTACCATCAAATTAGAGTACAAAGAACGTACTCTACCAGGCACAGATATACGAGTACAGTATATAGTGCTTAGTGGTAATGAGGCAACAATTAACGAATTTATCAATATGATAGATTCATACATGTTGGATTTATTTGGGTTTGAAAAACAACTCAAAGAAATCAAAAGACTGCAAAGAGATGCAGAGTACCATAGAAATTCAAAGTACAATGACCTCAAATGGTCATACAAAAAATCATCCAAATGGAAAAAAGACCGCATAAAATCATCTATAAAAGATGTAATGGCAGATTATCAAAAATATGCCAGATACATCAATAAATTGGATGAATTTGCAGAAGAGCAATACTTGTTAAATCAAGATGCTCAAAGAACAGGTGAACATTATAAATGGACATCTGAATACGATTATTCAGCCAAGTTTCCACAAGATGAATTCTGGAAAGCATGGTACTTCCGCAAATATCAAGATTTATTATTATGGTTTGATTTAAGTTAAATCATAATAATTTAAAATTTTTTTTTATTACACAAAAAAAAGACACTTATATAAACCTCCGCCACCCCGCCACCGCCAAAAATAAAAAAAATAATGAAAAAACACCCTTCTGCTTCGCTTACGGCCTATTGAGCTTTTAAATAGCTAATAATAAAAAGTAAAAAGAAAATAATGAAAAATCACTTCGTTCTTTTCTTTTTTACGGATTATTGAGCTTTTAAATAGCTATTAAAAGTTCAAAAAAATAAATAAGGTGATAAACATGATGATAGACTACGGAGAAAATAAAGAACAAAAAATAAGGAACATAGCAAATAATGGTAGTATATGCCAAATTACAAAAGTAAAAAAAATTATTGGTTATTATAACCAATATGATGATTGTAATAATACAATCATAAAACCGGGGATAAAAATTATAACCATGCAAGATAACAGAAGCATGGATTGGGATATTATCACCCAAAAATATGATAATAACTGGGATACAGTTATTGAATGCTTTGCAAGGCCAATAACTATATATCATTACAAAGATGAATTCGAAGAATATACCGAAACAAAGTATATCATCACCAGAGTGACTGATATAAACCAAGATTGGTATATCGACAAGATAAAAGACGACATCCTATGGAAACATGAAGTGTCAGATGGAGTATATACAAACACTCCATTATCTCATCAAACAAGAATGGATGAGATAGAAGAACTAGAAGACATAGAGGACTTAGTAGAAGGAGCTGAATATTAATGCAAGGATTAGAGCTCCTTGTATGGTGTTGTATGCAAGAAGGTATACAATACCAGCCTCTAATCAGAGGCAAAAGCCAGCAAGAAATTGAAGAGCTGGCAAGCAACATGATGGAAAAAATAAAAAAAGAGGAAGATGCTTGCATCTTTCCGGAAGAATGAGGTGATAACTATGGATATAAGAAAATCCATAATAATATTCTTATATGAATTACAAGATTCATATCAAGAATTAAAAAGATGGGAACAAATCCCATCACTCTATAAGCAAGAAGAATAATATTTTTCTTTTTGCAGAACTTTGTCTTTTTTACGGATTATGACCTGAGTTAAGTCACTAAACTAACTCATAAAAAAGGTGATAAAAATGATATACCAAGGAAGAATTGCTGGGGTAGCACTCAGCACTGAATATCGCGAAGGTGACAGAGACTGGGCTTTATACGAAAAACATTATGGGAGAGAAGGCATAGAAAAAGTCTTCCAAAAAATGATAAAACAAATCGAACAGGATATAAATCTAGTTCGACATAGGAGAACCTCACTCGAATGGGATGAGGAAAGCTATTATAGAGACTGTTTCGAAGTAGGACCAGATTTAACACAAGATATCTGGTCAGAAGAAGAAAAACAAATAGTCAGCGATTTCGCTGACTACGAGTTAGATATAATTTTTAACTTAAAAGATGGAAAAGTAGTGGATATAATATTAAGTGGATATGGTTTACCATAATTATCCACTACTTTTTTACGGCAGGTTGAGTCCTGAATATGACTTTAAACTATTCAAAAGTTTTATATACCAGAAAGGTATATAAATAAAGGTGATAATATGAATATAAAAATGAACAAACAGGAAGTAAATGTAGTAGTGGAAAAAGAAAGACCAGCTATAAGGTTGCATGGTTCCAACAGGTCTCAACACAGACCTATGAGCGAAGAATATGACATATCATATTCAGAACTCAAAGAGATGGAAGTCAATGACTCCATTAATTGGGGTACAGAGAACGATGACTATGAGGTCATTGTCATGTTTAAAGATGATGATGGAGTCATGGTCAGGATTACTTCATGGAATACTAATCCATGGATGGAGGAGGAACCTGAAGTGGAGGTTAAATACTTCCAATGGATTTAGGTTCTTACAGCTGCTTGAGTCCTTGATATGACTATAAACTATCTATATATTTATATACTATAAACTATAAATATAGTATATAATTGAGGTGATAAAATGAAAGTATTCTTTAATGATTTAGATGAAAATTACAATGATATAAAAAGATTTGATTTCGAAATGTGGTTTGATAACAGCTACGCCAATAAACAATATGTTATGTTTGGTACAGCTGAAAGATGGGATAGGAAAGGCGACAATGCAAGAGGCTACTACAATAAGATTTTTAACTCATTATTGCAAGCTATTGATGAAGTAATGATTAGCTATGGCGATTGTTATTTAAAAATCTATGAGGAAAATTATGGTAGATTATACATAGACGTTATTCATCATGATGGAAACTGTATCTTTGAAGTTAGAGAATTAACTCGCAAAGGAGAGGAAATGTTTAATAATCATATGGATGATTATGATATTATTAAAAAACTCGTTGATGTGGGAACTTATACAAGAAATGTTAAGTTTAGCAACAGATACTAGTAGATGATAAAAATGATATGGGAAATAGAAACATCAAGTATTAAGACAGCAAATTTCGTAACAATATTCTTCGAGATATTCACCGAAGAACAGCTGATGAATTTTCTCTTAAAGTTACAAAACTCTAAAAGAGAAGAAGAATTATGTGTCATTACTAAAGACATAGAACCAGGTTGGGTAACATACGACCTCGAGAGTATTGACCCAGACCCAACATTCTGGGATTACGAAGAGTTATGTATGATATATCTCTTCGAATATTACGAGGTAATACTCAGGACAAACCCGAAAGAAGGAATAGCTGAATTCGAATAGCTATTCTTTCTTTTTACGGAAGAGTGAGGTGATATAGATGAATGTATGGAAAGGTCAAAAGTACATTATGATTACATTACCTAATGGCTATTCAGAGCCATATCATAAGTATGTAATCAACAAGAAACTGAATGTTCCCAACGGCTGGAGCATTCATCATCTAAAGTCAAAAAATAATAATAAGTTTCAAAACTTGTTACCTCTCCCCAATGATGTGCATATTGGAGTGCACCGAGGGGAAGAGGAAGCTATACAAATAGCTGAACAAATGAAGGAAATTAAAGATTCAAACTTAGATTTGTTTCAAAAAATAATGGACTCATTTGTTACGGCAGAGTGAGGTGTTAAATATGAATATAAATTCATTAATAGAATTAGAAAAAGCATGGGAAAGATTAAGTACCCGTGCTGAATATGCAGAAATGTACTCAATCGAAAGTGATGAATTTCAAACAATATTCAGAGAATTCATCACAAGTGTAAATGATATAGATAATTGTATCATGGAAGAATCTGGTTTTAATTGGGAGAAACCATTCATAGATTGGAGTGATGTTGAACCAGTCTATGATTGGTTTAAAGAATGTTTAACTCAATAGCTTTCTTACGGTTGGGTGACCTAGATATGTCGTTAAACTATCTATATATTTATATATTATGAACTATAAATAAAGGTGATAAAAAATGATAAAAGAAATATTCTACACAGACAATAGAACATATATAAAAGGAGAAACAGGAAAAGAAATCGATACAGATAGAATACCATTTACTGAGGCTTTCAAGCTCGCTACAATAGTTAATGTAGAAATTCACTTCGAAAACCTCACTAAAACAGATACAATAGACTTCAGTAAATATATCGAAGAAACAAATCATACAAGAAATATATACAAAACCTTCTATGATTTACAACAAACAGAGCTTAAACCATTTAAAGAAAAAGCCCACACATTAACACAGAAAGCAATCGCAGAGATTGTCGAAGATTACAACGATTGGGAATATATAAGAGATGGAGCAGAAGAGTATATCATACAAACACTAAAACAAAACACAAATAAAAAAATCATAAAATTATTAGATGAAAACAAATATGATTTAGATGTATTCATATATGAGTGCAGAAAGATAAACAAAGAAAAAGAAAAAAAGGAAAGATTAATAATATTAAAAGAGAATTTTAATGATGAGTTTGGGTGTTCCACCCAAGCATTAGATGATTATATAGAATATCTCTCAACATTTGGGGGAGACTACACCAGTTACATAGCTGACGCATTTAACAAGTGTTTTGATGCACTTATAGACAATGAACCATTCTGTGATAGAGATGGGTTAATAGAATATTTAGGAGACTTAGAAGTATAACTTCTTCTCATATTCTTTTTACGGATAATTGAGGTGATAAAATGGAAGGTTATTATGAAACTAAAGTAGGTTATGATTTTTGGAAAAAAAAATACAATGATGACATAGCTTTGGGATTTACTGAAGAAACTGATATCGGCAAATTAGATGTCGTTATGTATAATAAATATCAAAATGGGCTATTAGCTGAAATCTCAGAAGTAAAATACCAAATACTTGATAATGAGGACGATAGCTTTAGTAAGGCAATTGCAATTACTGATGCTATTATTGCATTAAATCAATCTGATGATGATAAACTATACTTTTTAACCAATACAGATAGGGCAATTGATGTTCTACTTAAATGTTTGAATAATATTTTTAAATTATTATCTGAGAATCAAGGCTTTAATACAAGTGGATTAACTTATTATCAAAACAAAGATTACTCTGATGACTTAATTAAACAACTAATAGACAAATGTGGTTGGGAAATCATTATTGAAAAACTAATTAACCTTGAATCTTCTGAAATCTTATGTGTAGATTATCAATTAGAAGAATACCAATTTATAGTATACGATGACAAAATTAAAGCTTTTAATGATATCAAAAATAATATAATAAGTATTGAATCAAATACCGACTTATTTAATGAATACAATAATGAAATATCCAAAACAATTAATAAATATTGGGATATAATAGATTTTGATTATGATAACTACTACGGACTAATGAGGTGATAATAAATGTTATTAATCGAAAAAGCAAAAGAGAAAGACAATGGATTCTTTGCTAAAATTGGAATGCGAAAAACATTAGCTGATATATGGGGAGTAGATATAAAGTCAGAATGTGTTGAATATACAGTTGATACATTTTTAGAATGTGTAGACACAATGACATTTGAAGAGTATATAGAAACAGTAGAAATCTATGAAGAAGAAGATATAAAAGATTTAAGCAACTTTGGAAGCTTAAACAACATCGTAGATGGTTTAATGTATATTTATGGCATTGAAATATTCGTAGATAGTGAAAACAATTTACTATATACTACTGAAAAGGAATATACAGATAAGATGAATAATAGGAGAAAACTCAATTATATTGGCATAGTGATGGAGTTGGAAAGATTATGCATATTATCTGAAGAAGAAAGAGTAACAGAAAACGATATTCAAGTATTTATTGAAATACTATCAGAATATGGTTTTGATATTAAAGAAACTTATGATTATAAGGAAACAACAGTACAAGATACTGCAATAACAATAATCGATAGAATGAATCAAATATTCAGTTTATGGTGATAAAATGAAAACTTTTTATTTAAATGGAAATAAAGAAAGTAATATGTCTTTTGAAGAATATGGTCAATTATACAACTATTTATTAAGCAATTATGAAATTGAATTTGATACAACTGGAGAACAAATAGTAATTACAAAAGAAATACTTGAAGACATAATAGAAAATGATGTAAACTTGCCTGAAAGTGAAGCTACTCTAATAGGCAATTTATGGTATAATATTGCTCATACTGGAGCCTATATCTTTAGATAAGGAGGAATAATAAATGTTAATAAGAACAGCAAATCATGGAGACACATGTAATTGTCATAATAAATATGACGAAGAACTATATACATTAAAAAGTATAAGAGAAAATTATTATAATGGACACTATTACGAATGTACCATTTTAATATTAAACTACTTAGGACATGTCACTCACTACTGTAGTCATGAAGAGTTAGTATATAAATTACTAACAAGTTTAACCTACAGTATAGAAACAGACCCAACAGATTTACCATTATTTATTAATAGGTTAATCACAAATGTCCATACATATAAAGAAAGAGAATTATAAATGTGGGGCGACTTTCCCATATTATTTTTTCTCTATTAAAATTTTATAAAATTTTTTTTACGGTACAATTGAAATATATATAAAGGTGATAAGTTATGAAAGAAGCAACATTAATAGGTGAAAGAGAAAGTGTAAATCCAAATTTTGGAAGCACTAAAGATGCTATTAAACATTCAGTTATTAATTTTTTAGCTGATGAAATAGCTGAATATTGTGAAGAAAATCATCAAGATGTCATTGAATTATATGATAATGATGATAATACATTATATTTTACAATGATTCAAAAACCATATGAAGATGAATTAAATGAATTCATAGAAGCAAATTATGATATTGGTTCATGGATTACAAAACGATATGGTGAAAGCAAAATACAAATTTTAATAATTGAAAGAGGTACTAATGAATATCAATATGATAGTGAAATTACACTATTATGGTTATAAAAAATATCTCTTTTTACTTTTTACGGATTAATGAGGTGATTATAAATGGATTTAAGTTTTATCATTGAAAATAAACACAATAATGGAGATTATGTTGAAGTTATCATATCCGATTTCGACACAGTTAGATTCATGGATTATTTTTATGTCTATGAATCTATTGATGATGTAGGTGATTGTTCAAAAGAATTAAAAAAAGCAATCAATGAATTAGGAGATGACTTACAAACATATTGTTGGGATTCTGTACTCTCTGATGTTGAAACAGAAGATGTACTCATTGAATGGGAGTACGATGAATTTTTACGAGAGCTAGAAAATTATAGACTTCGATATGATTGGAATGTGCTATTAGAGCATTATTCAATTCCTGAAATCGCAATTAAAACCGAACTTGATATAGTTGCGATTGAAAAAATGGCAAAAGAGTTAAAATAACTTTCTTCCCATTAAATTTTATTTTTTACGGTGAATTGAGATTATTAGATATATAAATATAGGTGATTAAAAATGAATTTAAATGAATATATAAGATACGAAGATTACATAAATGAAATAGCTATAACAATAGCTGATGATATCGAAGCTGATGTTGACAGCTACTCAAAAGAAGAAAAAGAACATTTCATTAACAAATTAAACAAACAGGATTATTACGAACTCCAAGAATGGATTAGTACATATACACATGATATAGAAAGAGAAGTAATGATTATATTAGGTCATAGATTAAAATTCAAATATTTTTAAAAAAATCCTCTCCTCTTTTTTACGGATTATTGAAGTATTCATATATATGACCTGAATAAGTCATTAAACTATTCAAATATATAAAAAAAAATTAGGTGATAAAATATGTTTGAAATAATAGAAAACATGATGTGCGAAAACACAGGTAAAAACTTATTAGACAGTGGAGATGTATATGGTAGACATTATGAAGAAAATCAGAAAAATGGTATCATGACTGGTCCCCAAAAAGTTGACTTTTGGACAGATGGTGAAAAAGAAACTGAATTAAATCCAATTGTACCTTTATATGATTTTTTAACATATAATTTAGAAGTAGATGGAGAGTCAGAAAGACTTGAAGATGAGTTTTATAATTATATTAAAGTTAATGACTTAGACCCATATAGTGTATATGATATAGAGGAAACTATTAAGGCTATAGGCGAAGAAGAATCTGCATACGGTAAAATTGAAATGATAAATACACACAATTATGAATGTCATCTCTCTCAAGAAATACAATTTACATTATTTAGTGATGGATACAGTAATACATATGTGTGTTTACAAATTCATAATGGATGTGATGCAAGAGCAGGTTATACATTACCTAAAATATTTTATTTAGAGGAACCTGAATATTTTATGTCAGGGACTACTGATGCTATTATTAGTTGTGGTTGTAGGGATTATAATTATTATGATTATGATTCTATAGAAGTATATGATGGTGAAGATTATATAAGTATTGATAATGAATATATTTTTAATCATACTTATGTTGATGATAATGGTGATTTGAGGTGTAAGGATTGTGGTGAATTATTGATGAGTGAGTTTATGGAGTATTAGGGGTTTTTACGGATTTTGTGACCTGGGTATGTCGTTAAACTATCTATATATTTATATACTATAAGCTATAAATATAGTATATAACAAAAAAGGTGATAAAAAATGTCAAAAACAATAGAAATATTAGAAACAAAAAACTTAGGTGACTGGACATGCACACGTCCAATAGAAACATATAATGAAAGAGAAATTCCAAACATAATGGAATACATAGATAAAGACTACTTCTACACATGCTTAAATGAGTATGGAATAGGAGAAGTACAAATAACAATCGACACACTTGAAGACTTCATGAACGATGTAGAATTCAACACATCAATCAACTGGACAGAAGATGATATCAAATTCATCAAAACAGTAGAAAAAAACCTACAAAATGAAACATTTGTGAAAATTGAAATATGGTGATTAATACATGAACAGAGCAAACAAACAACCACCAGTAATACTACAGGCCTTAGCAACAATAGCATACTTAATAATCATGCAACTATTCTTAATTTTAGTTGTAAGAATTATTACAGGATGGTGAAAGATTTATGAGTTTAACAACAGAAGATTGGTTTGGCTTAATAATGATTATTATATTATTATTAAGTTTAGCAGGATGTTATCCTCATTACGGATACTGTTAAAGAAAATTTTTATGTCCTGAACATTTTGACATTTAAACTGTTCAACTTTTAAATAAATAAAATATAGGATGTATAATAATATGAATTCAATACTAAACAAAACATTAGCTATCAAAATCAGACAAGACTTAGGCGTAGACCACTACACATACGGAGCACCAGAAGAAAAAGCATGGGACTCAGCATGCGAAGGTATAGAAAAAATGTTAAAAAATTGCCCAACAGATGAACTATTAAATGCATTAGATAATGTATTAACAGTAATAGAACAATACAATTCAGACGAATGGGGTAACTTAACATGGGGAGAAGAAGAATAAATTCTTCTTTACCCAAATATATAAAAGGTGATATAAATGCAAATAGGTGACTTTAAAAGATTTAAAATTGGTGTAACTGTTTTATACAAACATTGTAATATTTATGATGTTTATATGATTGATGTTGATGAAGACAGGATTGAATTGTCTAATAATATGGGAATGGTTATAGGTACTATTGATTCAGACCAAATAAATGAATGTGCAATCATTAATTATAGTGATGATGGCAGAATGATTAATTTATCTGATTTGGGAGATGAATAAAATGAGAATTAGAATAAATGATAAAAATGGGAACAATATTGCAGAATGTGATTTACATCACCATGATATTGGGGTTTGGTATATCAAACAAAAATCTAATATCTCCAACATATACGGAGATATAATTCAAACAGAAACAGGATTTGATGATATTATTGATATTGATATCGAAATATAAAAATAACTGAATAGAGAGTATAAAAAATGATAAAACAAAAATTAAAAAAAGAAATGAAAGAAGCATACGAAATACTAAAAGCATTAGGTGATAATGATACACACAAACTATACTATCGAGCACAAAGACAAATGATAAACGCATACTGCGAATACCTATACATCACCATGAGTAAAAATGCATACTGGAATCATTATAAATATGCGAAAGATTTTCCAGAAGAAGAAATAAATATTATAATTAAGGAGATGAAATTATGAGTGAATTAAGTATAATCCATGAAATAGCTGAAACAGTAAGTCAATACGAGGAAGAATTATTATATGATGTGGAGAGTCATCATCATGAATATATATTACAATATGATGATATATACGAGAATATGTCTCTAACACTAAAAGAAGCATACTACACAGAAGAAACAAAATGGGTCCACAACTACACAATTATAGAAAAATATAATATAACACCAAGCATGTACGCAGACATATCAATCATCATACTAAGAGACCACCTACACATCACAAAAAACGGATGCGGAATGATAGGTACAAAACACATACTTAAAGTACAACCACAAGTAATAACACCAACATAAAAAAACCATCACACCCCCCATTATTATTTTTTTTAAAACACAACCAATTTTAGTAGACCTCATGCTACCACAAACCCCATTTCTTTTTTTTTAACCCCCACGGTCGTGCGACGGGCAGGTCACCTTTTTGCTTCCCGGGTTTTTTTAACAATTTTTTTCGTGAACCCCCACCACACCGGGTGCGCGACGGGCCGGGAAAATTTTCTTTATCGCACTTTTTGTGGAAAAATTTTTTCGTGGACGATGGGGGTATTTTTTTGTCCGGTCGGCGCCGGAATTTTTTGGCAGAAAATCCTTTTTTAGAAAATTTTTTTGTGAAAGGAGGGATAACACACCCCAAATACTTAAAATAAAACCTCCCTCACACACAAAGGCCCACCATACTCACTCATCTTCTCAAACAAACCAGACAAACTACTACTACGCAACCAAATAACATCATCACTCTTCCGATACTCATACTCAAAAACCATCGAAACACCATCAACAAACTGCGCAAAACTATACTGATAACCCAAAACCCTATCCATCAAAGATGAAAAATCAGCATCACGAAGCACAAAACCATCATACTCAAAGCACCATATCATCGAAACATTCGGAGAAATAACATTATTATCACTAAGACGCAAAAAATCCCCATCTGAACGCATCAACAACTCATCATAATGCTCACGAAAAGCACGTTTATTAGCATTTAAAGCCACTTTATTAAATCCATCATGAATTGTATTATATTTCCAGATATAATACGTCTCTAACTCATCCAAATCAACATCATCTTCCCCGTATAATGGAAAAATCGGGACTAATTCATAATTTTCACCCTGATAAAATGGACTATTTTTGTTTTTTACGTGAAAATAGTACCTTTTTTGAAATGTTTGTCTGGTTTGACCTATATAAACTATTTTATCGTCATTTATATCCTTAATTGCGTAAATTCCATGAGCATTTTTCCAATCATTTAAGCAAATTTTACAATATTTATCGATTTTTTGGTTATATATTTGGGTTTTTTGGGTTTTTGTAACGTTCAACACTATCCCTCCTCATCAAAAACACGCAAAGCCTCATGAATATCCTCCTCCAACACCTCACGACGACCATTACGGTGAGCATTCTCCACAGCTAACTTACTTATTTTCAGGCAAATCCACCCTAATTCCTCAGACATTTGAGAGACAGCTGTTTCTGAACACCTCATACCCATGGGGTGGAGGATTTTGTGCATTTTTTTGCGAATATTATGGGGTGGAAATGTTCTTCCGTTGATAGGCGTGACTGCATTTGTTTGTATTTTTATTGGTAGTCTCATGTTTATGGTGTCTGTTTTTTGGGGTATTTATGTTTTTTGGGGAAAAATACGAAAGATTTATATAGTATTAGTGATATATTATATAATACAGACAGCACCCAGAAATGGGATATATTGTCTGTCGGGAAAAACCGAAACATTTATATAGTCCAAAAACCTATATATATATGTGGAGAACAATAAATAGGCAGAAAAAAAACCACATAAAAAAACACAAAACTGCCTAATATCACCTTCCATAAACAAACAAAAAAAAATAAAACATAATAACAATGGGAGAGAAGCCAAAAGAGAGCCAGAAAAAGCAAAAGAACAGATAAAAACGAATAACTGTGAATTTTGCCGTCGGAAAATTTTGGAATACCTAAAAAAAGCAAAATAAACACTCTATTTTTAAATCAAAGGACTCTCCGTACTTATTTTCAAAAAAGAAGCTTTTAGAACTTTTAGTTACTTTTGGTAATTTTAACAAAAATGAAAAAACACTTAAATAAAACAAAAATTAGGCACACCAAAACCATATAAAAAGTAAAAAAAATATTACAAAAAAATACATCAAGAAAAAACATTTAAAAACAAATACTACAACCCCACCACCCAACACTCCAAAACCATTACACTTGAAACCAACCTCTCCCTAATACAACAAATTCAAATTCTTACGAATCACATTATGAGCAAACTCCAAATCCAAATCATAAATATGACTACTAACAGCATGCAAAACAATATCACCCACAACACAGTCAGTACCATGAGCAACAAAAGCAGCCAAATTAGCTAAACCACACAAATTACTAAAAAAAGCACCATAAGCATCCTGACTACGATAAACCACAGTCATACACAAAACACCATCACGAATCTTAAAATCAACCATAATCAAACAAGGCACCTCCCCAGAAACACAATCATCACGAGGATACCAAGTAGTACAAGTAGCACGTCTACTATTACGACACTCATTCAACCTATCAATAACAGCATTAATCTGGTCAATCCCATGAAACTTCCTCAACCTATTACCATAGGTATATATAAATCCATTCTCGTTTTCAGGATTCAAAAATTGTTTACTATAAATTTCCAATTCATCTTTCCCCCAGAAGAACCCATTAGGTATGGGGATATATTTTAACTGTTCTAAGGCTTTGGTAAATGAAAAGAAATCATGATGCTTTACATTAAATGGGTCATGTATTACACATACTGCATTCAACAGTTCAGTAGTGCCATTATGCCTTTCATCATGTACATGAGGTGTACCATTATTAATAATTTCGTCTAACAATCTAATCCATACTTGAGAGATACTATCTCCTTCAATTATTGAAACCATAAGTGAAAAATCTCCAAAAAAAGTAATTTAAAAAAAATTAAAAGAAGAATAAAAGAAAAAGAAAAAGAAAAATAATAAACACACCAAGCTAAATAAAAAAAGAAAACAACAAATTTATTACCAAAACACATAACTCTTTAAAATGTAAATAAAAATATCCGATTTTTCTTTTTTATAGAAGACCTCTCTTTCTTTTTCTTTTT
>ULVA01011912.1_pt1 | contig 13734 bp, 16 predicted proteins | sample 1958811 | NCBI WGS metagenome assembly ULVA01 (sample SAMEA4835768, study PRJEB28245) | human gut metagenome | biome: gut microbiome; material: fecal sample | place: Denmark | collected 2008
GAACGTAAGTATGAAGAACTGGTAGCGGAAATAAAAAGCACGAATAAAAAATGTAACAGAGATTGAAAAATAATATCCTTGCAAACAGAAAGGAGCGAATATGAAGAGAAATAAAATTCTAAACAAAATAAGTGCTTTAGTTTTAGTACCAATGACAAGAATATCTGGTATATATGAAAACGGAAGATACGGGGACAAAAAGGTATCGAGCGGAAATAACAAGGCTTAGATCGCTTCTCAATATGGTGGCAGATATATATCAATATCCACAGGCGAAAGATTTGATATTGAACAGGGCCATTCCACCGGATATCAAGCCAGAATTTAAAGTCTACTCAGATGAAGAATTAAAGCGGTTCAATGCGTTCCTCGCAAAAGTGGATATACAGACAGCCAGAATAAGTGAAAATGAAGAAAGGTAAAAAGGCTTGAAAAGCCCGAAAATACTGGAAATATGAGAAAAATCAAGATTTTATTTATTTGCCACGGCACTCCAGTTTTATGATAATGCATACCTTTGCAGAATGGGGCAACACAGGGCAGAATATGGCGGAAAACCTTGGAATTACTACGGTTTCGACTACTAAGGCTCATGGCGGAATCGGGATAAAGGCAAAGGTGTGGGGAGAAATTCTTAGTAGTAAGGGACTACTTAGGGATGAAGAGAGTATTGATAAAATTATAAGTAAAGTCAAGAGATTTAGTTGCTATGGTCAATGAAAATATACTCAAAATGAGAAAAAAAGATACTCAAAACGAGAAAAATATGGTATGATTATTTGGGAGGTGGAAAAAGTGTCATTTGGTAGTAGATTGAAGGAACTTCGAAGTGAAAGGGGCATATCCCAAAAAGATGTGGCTCTTAATATTGGAGTGGCTATAACAACAATATCTCAATATGAAAATGATAGCAGATTTCCTAATGAAGAAATGCTCAGAAGATTATGCTTGTATTATAAAATAACATCAGATTACTTGTTGGGATTAACTGATTCTAAACATGCGCCACTGACAATAAAGGAAGCCAAAAAGAAAATGATAACATCGGAACAAATGGAAGCTATTGGAAATTTATTGGATTTACTTAACGAAAACGAGAAGGGAAAGTATGTATGAATAAAGAAGAAATTGTATACAAATTAAATGAATTATTAAGAGAACTGAATGATGAAAAATTAGTTTTTTTATTAGATGAAGAAGGAAATGAGACAAATTTAGTATTGGATAATTTTATGATTAATGATAACGATAATTTAAATGATGTTGTTGGCTGGTGTCATCTTATTTAGAATGGAGTTAGTTAGGATATGGAACAGTTAAGTATTTTTGATTTGGAAAAGGTCGAAATTAGTAAAGATAATATGGAAAATCCAGCGTTGTTACGAGACATTCCTTTTGACAAAGTATATGAGGCAGCAAGAAAGGAAGCAAGTAGAAAAAAGCCAGCTTTTTTTATACATAAATATTTTGCTAGGAGAATAACATGCAATTTTAGAATGATGTTGTTAGGAGTATTATTACCTTACAACGAAAATATATGGGATTATATGTATGATAGTTTTGAACATCAGCCTCAAGATGATTTGGTCGTGTTTGATCCATTTATGGGAGGAGGGACAACATTATTTGAAAGTCTTCGGTTGAATGCAAAAACAGTAGGAAATGATCTTCAACCATTGTCAAAGTTTGTATCAACTGCACTTGTAAAAGAAATAGATGTAACAGGCGTGAAAAAAGCTCTTAAGTTATTAGAAAAAAAAGCTGCACCCAATATAATGAAATACTATAAGACTCGATGCCCAGAATGTGGAGAAGAGGCTGATGTTATGTATACTTTTCATGTGAAAACTGTAAAAACTAAGTGTTCATGCGGAAAACATAAGTTGTTTTCAAATTTTGTATTAGCTTTAAAAAAAGATGAATTTACATTAGTATGTCCAGAATGTGGAAATGTATTTAAACATAATTTCAAATTGGATGGTCCGGCAGAGTGCAAATGTGGGTATATTATAAGTAATCCTAAAAAAGGATTTGTAAATCGAGGAGTTTTTACATGCGAAAAGTGCGGAGAAAGCCAAAGTGTTAGCGAATATACACATGAGCAAGGCTACCCATTTTCTACGGAAAAAATTGCAATTGAATATTACTGTCCATCATGTAAATCACATGATTATAAAAGAATTGAAAAGGCTGATGAAGATTTATATGAGAAAGCATGTAAAAAATATGAAGATATAAAGGATACATTACCTATTCCAGACCAAAGGATTCCGGTTGGTTATAATACTAATCAAATAATAAATCACGGATATGAAAAGTTTAGTGATTTATTTAATACTCGACAGTTGTTAGGGTTGGGAATTTTATTAAAAGAAATAAACGAGTTGGAGGATGATGAGGCAAAATTTTGGCTTCAATTAGCTTTTTCTGGAATGTTGGAAATGAATAATATGTTTTGTAGATATCAGGCAAATGCATATAAAATTTGTAATATATTTTTTAATCATGCGTATGTTCCAATTACTATGCCAGTTGAAAACAATATATGGGGGACAAAACTTGGTACAGGTAATTTTGTAAAAACGATAGATAAAATAATAAGAGGGAAAAAATTTTGTAGTGATATTTACGATATTTCAACAATTGAGAAAAAAGGAAAAATTGAAGTTGAAAAAGTTTATTCTAGAGAAAAGGTTAGAACACATCCTGTAAATGAATGGAAGTTATTAAATAGTGAACAGCCACTTCTTACATGTGGAGATTCAAGCAATTTAGAGTGGATTCCTGATGATAGCATTGATATAGTTTTGACTGATCCTCCATTTGGGGCTAATGTTATGTATTCAGAATTAATAGATTTTTTCCACGTGTGGAATTATAAAAGCTCACTATCAAATAAATTAGGGTTTACGCAACCACTTTCTCCAAAAGAGGCGGAAATAATTGTTAATTCTGTGCAAGGAAAAACGCAGGGAGATTACCAGAGGGGATTGACAAAGGTCTTTTCTGAATGTAATAAGAAGTTACATAGTAATGGATATTTAATTTTTTCCTTTCATGACAAAAGTATAGAGAGTTGGATGTCGATATTAAATAGTGTTGATGAGGCTGGCTTTGTATTAGTTAAGTCTTATCCATTACATTCTGAAACAAGGACAGGTGCGCATACTTCAAACAAAAACTCAATTGCATTAGATATAATGTTAATATGTAAAAAAAAGAAAAACGAATATAATAATATGTTAAACAATGAAAAGCAACAGGTTTTGATAAAAAATGCGTATCAGAGAACTGCATCTATAATGGATCGCTTGGTAAAGATTAATGCAGAGATAACAATTCCAGATATAGAAAATATTTTTATATCAGAATATTTCAGCTTGGCAAGTGTCAAAGAGATTGATTATAAATGTTTGTTAAAATATGGTTTGGATGATATGCGAACTTGTATAAATAATCTACAAGAATATTTTTCAAAGTACGAGATATCTAAGAAAAGAAGTGGGTGGTGGTCTGAGTTGTATAAAAATAAATGGGAAATGTAAAATACATTTCCCATGAAAAAGTATATGAGTGTAAACAATGGATTTCTCTATAAATTTAATTTTCCGCCTTTATTTATGTCATAGATAAGAAGTAGTTTATTGTCTCGAACAGTTGGACTTATGGTTGCTGCTTGACCAGAAGAAGCATTTTGGGAATGCCAATCACTGTGGTCTAACCATCCAAAGCGTATTTTCCTGATTCGAGGAATAAAATCTTTGTTAGATGGATTGAATTTTTCAAAGTTAACAGCTAAATAGTATCCATCTTTTGTTTTTGATGAAGAACTTGCACTGTCTTCTTGACCATAACTTGCATTCCCGTAAATATTATTAGCATTTGATGAAGTTTTGATTTCAACTGAGTAATATGGGTTTGCAACACATACAAGATCTTTATCTTTTTTTTCGATATCTCGAGTCCACTGACCGGGATATTTTTTTTCGAGAAATACAGGAATTAATTCATGTAGATAATTACCTAAAATTTGTGGAGTGGGAAAAATATCTCTACCAATTTGAAGTTCATCGGCTATTTTTGTTTTTAAAATTCCATTCCAAGCTTCAAGTACGGTGTCTATTAAGATGTCAGAAGATAATGGATGTTCATTTACAAGTTTCTTAGTTACTTTTTTCCATTGAGTGTCTGGCAAATTTTCATATGGTGACATACTGATACCTCCTTAGTAAAATAAAACAGTTAGTCTGGATAAAACTTAATTACTTTGTTGACATCACATTGAAGAATTTGACAAATATCATTTAAAGTATTTAATGTTATACTTCGATTTTGGCGAAGTGCATCAAGTGTTCCTGTGCTAAAACCATACTCTTTTATAAGAGAATATTGGCTGATATTTTTTTCTTGTAATGTTTCCCAAAGAGGGTCAAAAGTAATCATTTGCATCACCTCAATATAAATTGTAAGATATAGCCTAAATTTTGACTATAGCCGAAAATACGGCTATAATGATAAGGTGAGTATGTCACAAGTTCTATATAATCAATATGGGGGCATCCAAATCTCTACGACCTTTCTTCCTGCAGACCGATGGCCCCCTTCGTGCGAATTTTCGCAGAATTAAACAGGGGGGATACCCACCAAGGTCGGTTTATGTGAAAATATCCGCTGAATATCATCGCTAAAGCCGATTTTGTTTTGCCGGATAGTACCAAAATACGCAGAAAAACGTGTAAAAAACAGCATAAAAAGCATAGTTTTTCTGCGTGCATTTTGGCAGAAATATAATCCGAATTGTATTGCTATTCTGTGCCATCAGAGTGATATATGTACTACCGAATAAAGAAAGTCGGGTACATATTATGAAGAATGAAATTAGATTTACCTTGAAATCAAAGCAGAGACCGAAACTGGCACAGGAGATTGGAAACATACTTGGGACAGCACCGCATTATGAACGGGTACCAAGCTGTGCATACGATATTGCAGGATACCGACTGGATAAATAGGGGGTATTGCATATCCCGGATGAAACTGAAAAAGAAATAGTGGAAGACCTGATTCGGCAGTTACGGGAACATGGGTTTCAGGACGATATGGAAATAACGGAAGAAGTGCCAGTGCAATAGGATAAGCTTACAATAGCGATTCCGAAAGAGAGCCTTACGGATACGGCATTGGAAAATTTACAGAAGATTATAGCAAATAAGCAGATGCTTTTTCAACGCGCATTTCAGACGGACCGCACAGAAGTTGAAATTACAAAGGAAAAAATAAACTTCACATGGTTTCCATACACAACGGATAGCGATGAGATTGCAGCCTACCAGTTGCAGCGAACATAGGATATGCGATACATCATAGAAACTACAAAGACGGATGCCGGAACAAGAGTATTGCCGATTACAGAGGATGTGGTACAGATGTTTCAGGCAATCATCGAGGACAGAAATGCACCGAAAGTGGAGAAATCCATAGATGGATATAGCGGATTCCTGTTTTGCGATGATAATGGAATGCCACTTGTGGCAATGCACTGGCAACATCGTTTCAATCATATGGTCGGCAGATACAATGACATCTACCGGGTGCAGTTGCCAAATATCACGCCTCATGTATGCCGACATACCTATTGCTCCAATATGGCAAAATTGGGAATGAATCCAAAGACATTACAGTACCTCATGGGGCATTCGGATATATCAGTCACAATGAATGTGTACACGCATATCGGATTCGATGATGCAGAGGAAGAATTGAAACGGATGGAATAGTTTAGAAAAGAACATGCTGAGATTGAAAAGAAAAACGATGCCAAAGCGGTATCGCAGAAAATGTTTAAGGCAATTTAATATAGAAGATTGGTGACGCTCCGGCTTGACTGGGGCGTTATAATTTTGTACTTGCACAAAATTATAAGTGGTAGTATATTAAACTCGGGACCTGCGATGAAGCAATGAAATGGTCCTATAATAGAGAAAGGTGGTAATGAATATGAACAAAATTCCAAAAGCAACTCATAGTGGAACATGGGTAATAGATGAAGAGAATGATATCAAAATTGAGTGTTATGTTATGGATAATAAGGAAAGGGTATTATCTTTACGTGGTGCGGCAAGAGGAATTGGAATTAAGGGAAATGGAAGTCAAGCATTGACACGTAATTTAAACAGTATGTGGATTTCTCCATATTTGAGCGATGGGTTAAAAGAATGGCTTAGTAGCGCAAATAGAAATGAACTACCAATATACTTAACAACTCGTGGAGTTCAGTTTCAACCTTTTGAGGCTTCCTTATTTGTGGATTTATGTAAAGCATATGTTGATGCAATGCATGACGGAGTCCTAAAAACGGAAGTGCAAAAGAGAACTGCCGAAAGAATGTATATTATTATGACAGCTTTTGCAAAAGTTGGTTTGATTGCTGTAATAGATGAAGTTACTGGATATCAGGATGAACGCGATAGAAATGAACTTCAACTTATTTTAGAGAAATATGTTAGTCAAGAGTTGCTTCCATGGGCGAAACGTTTTCCAGATGAGTTTTACAAGCAAATGTTTAGACTAAAAGGATGGGAATATCGTGGAAAAGCAAAACCTTCATATGCAGGTAAATTAACAAATGAATATATATATAATTATTTACCCCCAGGAGTATTAAACGAATTAAAACGAAAAACTCCAAAAAACAAAAATGGAAATAGAAGTACAAGATTCCATCAATTTTTAACAGAAGATACAGGATTGCCAACATTGGACCATCAATTGCAGCAAACAATTGCATTGATGAAGGCGTCAGATACGTGGGAAGAGTTTGATAAACTTTTTAGAAAAGCTATGGGAGAACCAGTTCAATTAGAATTATCTTTAAAAAATGAATAGGGATTATGCTTGCTGGTATTATGAGTGAGTGGGAGGTTACAACAACTGTGAAGATAAGTGAATTATTTGATTTAAAAAAATCTCAATATGAGCTTGATTTTGTGGATATTAATCCGGATATTGATACGCCCTTGTTTTTGGATCCATATTATATTTCTAAATGTGAATTTCCGTTTGCAGTTTGTGCTTATGAATCGCTTAGGTCATATTTTGAGTTCTTGTTAGCGTTATTAAAGGGAAAAAGAATAGAACAAGCGAGAGAACTGTTTTCACATCTAGGTGAGAGTAATGATGTGTGTATGGGAATGTCTCATGGAAAACCTCAAGGGCGCGGTATGGGACCAGAAGATACAAATGCAATATTTAAAGAATTGTTAAGGAGCCGAGCAATTCATTCTGGAATAATGGAGGATATTGAAGATTTTAGAATATTTGTACCTAATGTCGATAGAGATAAAGTATCGGATATGACTGCAAATATAATAAAATTACAATTGTTAGAATACACAAAACAGCAATGCGAATTACATAATATTCCACTTCTTCAAACTGTTCCATCGGGAATGTATTGGGATGCAAAACATAAAAGATGGGATAACCAATATACAGAAAGACTTGTAATAAATAATAAACCTATACTATTAGTACCGAAGAGAATAGTTTCTTTTACTGACAAATATACAACGCAAGAGTATAAACAACATTTTGTTTTGAATTATTTACAAAATGAGCACTTGAGTTTGGGTAGTTCACTTGTAAGAAAATATAGGAATGGTGAGAAATATGTTACAAAAAAAAGTATTGAAGAAATCGAACCCCCTATAGATAAAGAATATTTGGCAAGATTTACTGAATCACATCCGGAAGTATTTCAAGATTTCAAAAATAAAACTGTGAGCAAAATTGAAAGGATTCCAGGTGCGGTTTTAGAAGATTTAAATGCGAATGAAATATGTAATTATTTGATTAGTAAATTGAGAAGCGTTTCATCTGGAACAAAAAATGCGTCTAACTATCATAATCTAATAATTGGTATTTTGGAATTGCTTTTTTATCCGAATTTGTCATCACCCAAAAAGGAAAAAGAAATACATGAGGGTAGAAAACGAATAGATATTGTGTTTAATAATTCTGCCGAAGATGGTTTCTTCTATACAACACCTAGTCATAATGTTACATTGCCATGTCCATATGTTTATGTTGAATGCAAAAATTATACTGGTGAAGTTGCAAATCCAGAAATTGACCAGCTAAGTGGACGATTTAGTAATATGAGAGGAAGAGTTGGAATTCTTACATGTAGAGTTTTAGAAGAAAATTTCATTAAAAGATGTGCTGATACTTTTGCGGATGAACGAGGTCTTGTAATTCCGTTGGAAGATAGTGATTTAATAAAGGCATTAGAGAATTATCCTAATATGGGAGTTGATGCAATAGAAAATATTCTTGCAAGCAAATATGAACAAATTGTTTTTGAAAAATAATCCTTAGTAGTAAGAATTCCCCTTTTACTACCAATTTTACTACTAATAGGTAGTAATAACTTGCTCAATCTTGCTCTGATTCACCACAATCTGTAATTTCAGAGCATATCACCATAATCCCGGAAACCCTTGCAAAACAGGGCATTTCTGGGCAAAACAAGGAGAAATAAAATAATGATAAAAGTAATTTTCATCTGCCACGGCAATATATGCCGTTCCCCCATCTCCGAGTTCGTCCTCAAGGACATGGTAGAAAAACTCAGCATAGCAGATAAATTTGATATAGCTTCTGCGGCCACCAGCACTGAGGAGATTTGGGGCGGAAAAGGCAATCCGATATATCCGCCGGCGCAGGAAGTTCTGAGGGCGCATGGCATAGGTAAGACGGCTTATACAGATTTTAGTGGTAAGAGAGCCAGGCAGGTTACAAGGCAGGATTATGAATATTATGATTATCTGCTCTGCGCAGATACAGCACATGTGAGGAATGTGATGCGCATAACCGGTCCGGACTACCAGGACAAGATACATTTGCTGCTCGATTATGCGGGAAGGCATGGACAATCTATAGCTGATCCGTGGTATACGGGACGATTTGATGAGACGTACAGGGATGTGTGTCAGGGATGCGAGGGCTTTCTTGAGTATCTCAGACAAGGCGATAGGTTGTAGATAATATTATCAAAATGGGAACAATGGGATATTGTTGAGTGCATCAACTGAACACAGGTGCATTTGATGTTGTCAGATTGTTCCTTTTTATTCTGACAAGGTATTGTCGGTATGTATTCACACTCTTGAAGGCATGATTTTATATTGCTTGTTTTATATAGCAACGCCGCGGAAAACGTGATATGATTTACGCATAAACGCATGAGAGAAAATATATATACGCAAATAGTTCTTTGACATGATAATGACTAGAGAAGACGAATATATAAAACACCAACGGAGGGCACACAAATGGAATTATACAAAGGCAGACCAGAGACAGATGAAGGACGACTTGAGAGGGAGATCAGAGTTTATGATTTCCTTGATGATCACGGCATAGAGTATTGGCGCACAGATCATGCACCAGCAGACACAATGGAAGTTTGCAGCGAGATAGATGCGGTGCTTGGGGCAACCATTTGTAAGAATCTGTTTCTGTGCAACAGGCAGAAGACACAGTTCTATCTGCTCATGATGCCGGGCGACAAGCCGTTCAAGACAAAGGAGATCACATCGCAGATAGGCAGCGCGAGACTTTCATTTGCATCGCCGGAGGATATGGAGAAGTATCTGGATATCAGGCCGGGGGCGGTCAGCGTCATGGGTCTCATGAATGACCATGAGAATCATGTGCAGCTGCTTGTTGATGAGGATGTTATGAAGGGCGAGTATCTTGGATGCCATCCGTGTGTGAACACATCAAGTATGAAGGTCAGGACGGAGGATATATTTGGAAAGTTTCTTGAAGCGGTTCACCACGATATGATCAAGGTGACTCTCACTGGAGAATAGGAGTGATAGAGTGATATATAGACGCAGGTTGATTGAGCTTTGCATGCTCTGTGTGGTGCTCTGCGGCATGTGGATGATGGCGGGCTGCGGTGCAAATGACAAAAATGGTTATGATGCATCTGGCAGTGGACAGACAGTTGCACAGGAGCAGGCAGCAGAAAAGACAGACTCACAACAGACGGAAGATCACGGTTCGGAAAAGGCAGACTTGGGTACAGAGACAAAGAAAGATGATGTCGCCGAGGCTGCGAACATAGATGATGGAAGCGGTAACGAATTATCAGGCATGGACGATAAAAACAGCGATGATTCATCGAACCAGACAGAAAAGGATGATAGGACAATGATATATGTGGCACTTGGCGATTCCCTGACGAAGGGATACGGACTTGCCGATGCGGAGAAGAACAGGTTCTCGGCGGTGGCAGCCAGGAAGTTAAATGCGGCTGGGATCAAATGCACTGAGAGGAATTATGGTGTGAACGGGCTTACCAGTGGTGAACTCCTTGATATGATAAATGGCGGCGAGATCGGCATGCTTGATTATGCGGATGTAATTACCGTGGATATCGGGGCAAATGATGTCCTTCACGCGTCGGATAATTTGATATACACAAATCTTGCGGGCAATGTTCTGTCGGCTGACGACTATGCGGCAGTGTGTGCTGATGAAGAGAGAAGTCTGGCGCTGTGCAGGGAGAATACAGAGGCGATCATCAAGGCGCTCAGAGAGAAGAATGATCATGCCAAGATAATCATGTTTACTATATATAATCCATATAGGAATGTGGATCTGGATCTAGCGGTTGAGGGAGAGACCCTTACACTTGCAGGATTTACAGATGACCTGGTGAAGAGACTCAATGAGAATATAAATGATATAGCTAAGGCGCAGGGGTGTGTTGTAGGTGATTGGTACACGGCGTTTGAGATCAATCCCAACAATCTTGTAAATGCGGCATATGGTGAAGGTGTGACAACCAACTTTGACATACATCCGAACAAGGACGGACATGCGGTCATGGGCGAGGTGTGTTACCAGACAATCAAGAACATTTCATAAGGAGGGACCCGCGTAAGCGGGAGGATTCCTTATGAAGCACGCAGACGCCGCGCAAAGCGCATTTCATGCGTCTGCACAATAACATTTCATAAGGAGATAAAATGAGTGGCAATGTAAATGAAAGAAAAAGACAGTCAAATAGCGGATCTGGGAAAAGTGGAGTGGCGAACAACAGGGCAGATAACGCCGTAACAAAAAAGACAGCGTATAAAGATCCTGCAAAACCGAATACAAATAAGTCTCAAGCTTCCAGAAAAAAGTATGATGTGACAGGCGGAGAGAAACAAATAAAAACAGGAAGCAAAGGTAAAACTGTACAGGGAAAACCAAGGCAGGTACATTCATCACAATATAAGCCAAACCCAAACAGCAAATGCCCCATATCCCATCTGTGCGGTGGCTGTCAGTATGTGGATATGTCATATGAACAGCAGCTTGTCGAGAAACAGAAGTATATAGATGGTCTGCTTGGCGGATTTGGTCCTGTGGACAAGATAATAGGCATGGAGAATCCATATCACTACAGAAATAAGGTCACTGCGGCGTTCAGAAGGATGAAGAGCGGAGAGATAATTTCAGGCGTGTACGAGGAAGGAACACACAACATCCTTCCAGTAGAGAACTGTTATGTGGAGGATGAGAAGGCGGCAGCGATCGTCAGGACATTTGCCGGACTGATCAAGTCATTCAAGCTGCAGATATACAATGAAGATACAGGAACCGGACTCATCAGGCATCTGCAGATAAGAGTTGGAAGAAAGACTGGACAGATCATGGTTATCATAGTTACCGCATCGCCTGTATTTCCATCAAAAAAGAATCTGACAAAGGCTCTTGTTGGTGAGCACCCAGAGATAACGACGGTTGTTCAGAATATTAATATGAAAGATACCAGTATGGTCATAGGTGACAGAAATCAGGTCATCTATGGTAAAGGTTATATAGAGGATATTCTGTGTGGCAAAAGATTTCGAATATCACCGGGCAGCTTTTATCAGGTGAATCCAGAGCAGACAGAGATTCTGTATGGTCGTGCCATAAAATACGCTGATCTCAAGAAGAAAGAGACTGTGATCGATGCATATTGTGGTATTGGAACTATAGGTATAGCAGCCTGTGACCGTGCGAAGAAGGTCATTGGTGTGGAGCTTAATGAGGCGGCAGTACATGATGCGCGGATAAATGTGAAGATGAACAATATTCAGAATGTGGATATATACAGCAATGATGCCGGCAGATTTATGGTTGATGTAGCGGACGAGGGCGACGATATAGATGTTGTGTTTATGGACCCGCCGAGATCTGGAAGTACAGAGGAATTCATGTCGTCTGTGGTAACCCTGTCACCAAAGAGAGTGGTATATATATCCTGCGGGCCTGAAAGCCTTGTAAGGGACCTGACATTCATGACGAAGCATGGCTATCAGGTGATCCGTATGACACCTGTTGATATGTTCCCACTCACCAGAGGAGTTGAGGTCTGCACTCTCCTTACCAGGGCGAATGCTGTGAAGTATTGAGAGTAAGATCTGAAAATTTCATCAGATTTACTGTGCAGTATTAATTCTGAGATATAACCTTAGGTGTGCGCATACGGTGCACACCTTTTTTTATAAGTATGAACAGTGAAGCTGTTATGAGGATGAAAACGATTCTCATTGCTGTCATGAGAAGTGCACCCTTCGTTGATGGCAGTACTATATAGTCAAGTGCTATTTTTTTCATTATCTTAAGTGCCTGTACATCCATGGCATGTATTGCGTAGATGTATATGGAATTCTTGCCACACCATATAAGAAAGCTGCCAACAGCCGGAATCTTTTCAATAAGCTTTGAGAACTGGACTATAAAGTAAGTTCCGCATATAGCTCCCAGGAAAGAGTACATTCCAGGATATGAGTTGGCGTGCATTCCGACGGTGTTGAAGAGTATTGCACTCAGCCACAGAAAGGCGGCGATTACAACCATCGGCCAGGTCATTTCTGAAGGCTTTTTTTCAAGGATTTCTTTCTTTCTCATCATATGTCCGACGTAATAGAATACAAGTCCGCCCATGGCAGGCTGCAGAGAGAATGGAAGCCATACAGTATCGTTCAGGCCAAATGCTGTCAGACCGAGCATAACTACCATCATCCCCAGAGATATATTATATTTTTGGGAGAAATTGTTCAGACATATATATATTATCTGGCAGAAAAACAGGGCGATGAGGAACCATGACATACCAACAATTTTCAGATGTGGTATCATGCACAGATTTGTCTTGCCTGAAGCTCCGTTTGCATATATAAGTGATATGACAAAGGTTTTCAGTCCCTTTGATGTAAAGCCATATACTGCGATTTTGATTATGTATTTTATTATGTTGATTATGAGATAAGGAATGAGAAGCTGCTTTGCTTTCTTCAAGATCGCTGGTCTCATAGCCACGTTGTCTTCCTTGGCAAACCATCCCGAGAGGATAAAGAACAATGGCATATGGAATGAATATATGAATTGAACCAGTATATTGCCTTTGTCGTAGGCTGAAAAAGTGTGCCCTATGATAACACATAGTATAGCGATACCCTTTGCAAGATCTATATAATTGATTCGTTTTGATGCTGCCATCATTTCTCTCCTGTAGATTGTAAAATTTTTGCATGAAACACATACAATTTGATTGTAGCCTAACAAGGTTGATTTTACAAGGAGGCATTTGAGATAAAGGTGTAAGATAAAATTTTAAGCCGGATCACGCAGCTATGGATCCGGCTTTTATTTACGCGAGCAACGAGCCAAAGTCCGTGCTTGCAC
>ULVA01032000.1_pt1 | contig 13525 bp, 9 predicted proteins | sample 1958811 | NCBI WGS metagenome assembly ULVA01 (sample SAMEA4835768, study PRJEB28245) | human gut metagenome | biome: gut microbiome; material: fecal sample | place: Denmark | collected 2008
TCAGATTATTCAGAACCTCTGCGTGAAACTGCGTCAGCTCCAAAATAACACTACTCTCAAACCAAACGCATGGTAACTGTCGGCATGAACGAGTTTTACTACCCTCTAAAATAACACTACTCTCAAACGCCGAACGTCCCGTAATACATCTCAATAAGGTTTTACTACCCTCTAAAATAACACTACTCTCAAACACGAATTTGTTTATAATGAAAACGGTTGGAGTTTTACTACCCTCTAAAATAACACTACTCTCAAACAAACGACTTTGTAATCTCTTAATGAGAAGTGTTTTACTACCCTCTAAAATAACACTACTCTCAAACACCAAGCGTTCCGTAATACATTTCAATCAAGTTTTACTACCCTCTAAAATAACACTACTCTCAAACTCTACCTGATCAAAATATGCAAGAATTAATGTTTTACTACCCTCTAAAATAACACTACTCTCAAACATGCTCGGAACTCTCCTGGCGCGATCTGCTGTTTTACTACCCTCTAAAATAACACTACTCTCAAACATGTTCGTAAGGTATCTGCCGCTGGTATTCGTTTTACTACCCTCTAAAATAACACTACTCTCAAACAAAGGTCGGGATTAATCGTAAAATCCTCACGTTTTACTACCCTCTAAAATAACACTACTCTCAAACTACACATGTCCCTATTTTGCTGATATGTGTGTTTTACTACCCTCTAAAATAACACTACTCTCAAACAAGACCAATGTCATTTGCAGTAACCTCAGAGTTTTACTACCCTCTAAAATAACACTACTCTCAAACCGCAGAGAGCCGCGACGAACTTGAACGTCAGTTTTACTACCCTCTAAAATAACACTACTCTCAAACTAAGAACGGCTGGCATTCGCGGCTGTACAAGGTTTTACTACCCTCTAAAATAACACTACTCTCAAACCGGGTCCGTGTTCAGTGGCGACGCGGTGGAGTTTTACTACCCTCTAAAATAACACTACTCTCAAACAGTAGAAAGTGTAGTGGACGTCGCGCGCTGTTTTACTACCCTCTAAAATAACACTACTCTCAAACGGCACATTTTAAATACCTGATGTTCGCTCAGTTTTACTACCCTCTAAAATAACACTACTCTCAAACAGACTTGAAGCTATATGCACAAGCAATCAGTTTTACTACCCTCTAAAATAACACTACTCTCAAACGAATTGTATATTGTATAATGTTATAACAAAGTTTTACTACCCTCTAAAATAACACTACTCTCAAACTCTGTTAAATATCTTTTCGCGCCTAATGTGTTTTACTACCCTCTAAAATAACACTACTCTCAAACAAGAAGCAGGTCAATACCGTCGGTTCTCCCGTTTTACTACCCTCTAAAATAACACTACTCTCAAACTTCGCGCGTAATTCCGAAAGGCGCGAACAAGTTTTACTACCCTCTAAAATAACACTACTCTCAAACGTAAGGCTCGATGTAATATTGCCCCGCGAAGTTTTACTACCCTCTAAAATAACACTACTCTCAAACCGGACTAATTTTGCCCTCGACTGCTAGTCAGTTTTACTACCCTCTAAAATAACACTACTCTCAAACAGCTTCAATTTCAAATGCCTGCCGTTCAAGGTTTTACTACCCTCTAAAATAACACTACTCTCAAACGTACAAGCAGGTAGGTAGTAGAAAAACGTGTTTTACTACTCTCTAAAATAACACTACTCTCAAACGAATAATTTTGGTACAAGTCAATATTTACAGTTTTACTACCCTCTAAAATAACACTACTCTCAAACTAAATCAGTTTTGTATTTGTTACAACATTTGTTTTACTACCCTCTAAAATAACACTACTCTCAAACTGAAATTCAGAGATAACAGCTATGGTTACAGTTTTACTACCCTCTAAAATAACACTACTCTCAAACTTCCGTTCCGACCGTGCCGGTGTTTTTCGTGTTTTACTACCCTCTAAAATAACACTACTCTCAAACCCACGGAAAGTATCTTGATTTTACTTTGCGGTTTTACTACCCTCTAAAATAACACTACTCTCAAACTATTGACGAGATCGGAACGATTTTCAATAGTTTTACTACCCTCTAAAATAACACTACTCTCAAACTTTTTCATTATATCGCAACATTTGTCGGATGTTTTACTACCCTCTAAAATAACACTACTCTCAAACATGGAAAGCCCCAGCGTTACACCGTCCAGCGTTTTACTACCCTCTAAAATAACACTACTCTCAAACTATGCTGGCCGTCCCACCCCGTATGGTCTGGTTTTACTACCCTCTAAAATAACACTACTCTCAAACAACCTCGGAGAAATGGAGTATATACCATGGTGTTTTACTACCCTCTAAAATAACACTACTCTCAAACGTTTGCATTATTAATCTGATACAGCCTAATGTTTTACTACCCTCTAAAATAACACTACTCTCAAACGAATAGTTCTGGTATATGTCGATATTTACAGTTTTACTACCCTCTAAAATAACACTACTCTCAAACTTGATTACTTCATCTAAATCCCAACTCCACGTTTTACTACCCTCTAAAATAACACTACTCTCAAACACATTTAAGATAGCCAGTTGAAAAGTCGCTGTTTTACTACCCTCTAAAATAACACTACTCTCAAACCTGGCGATTTTCAAGACCCCCGACGGCTTAGTTTTACTACCCTCTAAAATAACACTACTCTCAAACCTCAAATTTGTGAAAAGCGCCACTACACGCTGCGCATTTTAGAGAATATATGTGTAAAACCAACAAAACCCCGGCATGTTTTCCGAGGTCTTGCCTGATATTAATTATACCACTTAAAGTCCAGCTTGTCAATCAGAAAACGCAATAATCTTCATCTATTGTCATTCTGTTGATGAACGGGTTGTACTGCGGAGTTCTTCCCTCAAGCATCAGCAATGTAAGTTTGTGTCCGATCACCGTTCGGAAAAACAAATCGGCTTCGTCTCTTCCCATGAATTCCAGAAGCCCGACTGTAACGAAAAGTCTTTTCTCGTCAAGTTCATAAACATTGAGAAGATAATCCATGACCTGGTCTGAAAGCCTTTCGCTGCTGCTGAATTTCATATCAAAACATTTGAATAACGCTTTCAGATCGGCTTCATTATCAAATTCAGTATCGCAGTTCAGCATTTCTGTCGCTGAGGAAAGATATTCCGTGATTTCCGCACGAAGTCTTATCGTTTTTTCATACAATTCACTCTCGCAAATGCTCTCAAGCTTTGAGTAAAGTCTTGTCAGAAGCTTTTTGGAATTCAGCTCAAATGGGATAAAACACGTTATCATTTCCGCGACCTTGCTTAAATTGAGTGGTGAATTGTCCTCGGACAGCACAAAACCGCCCTCGCGTCCTGCGCATTGTGCTGCGAATTCATTTGCCATTTGGTAATATAGCGTTCCGTTTTCGACTGAAATAACATTAACTCGGTCACATTCAAGCTGAAATGGCGGAAACATATCAGGACATACCAGCTTCACAAAAATACCACCCTTTCATCTGTGTCGATCATGTCTGTCACAAATTCACCTGTAATGAATTCCATGCGTTCAAATTGCTTTTCTGTTATAAGCAGTGACATCACAAGCCCTTTTTCCGGCTTGTCGCGCTTTATGCTGTCGAGAATCTGGTCTGCCATTGTCTTGTTGAGAGCCATTCGGCAGTATACTGATTCCTGCAGCATTATAAAGCCTTTCTTTAACATTGATTTTCTGAATTTCCGATAAGCGCGCCGGTCGTCAGATGTCAGGACCGGAAGGTCAAAAAACACAAGTACACGCATAAATCTGTAACTCATACCTCATCTCCGCAAAATCTGAAAAACCTTATCAGTGAACTGTCATTTCCATTCAACGCGTCGAATACGCTGCGGCAGTAGATCTTTATAGCATTCTGAAGGTACTGTTCCTGCCCGGCAATGATCACCTGCGTTTCAAAAAGCCTTATAAGTTCGTGCTTTTCTTCTGTGCCGAAAGAAGTATATCTCTTTTTGGCAACAAGACGATCGACGATTATTCTGAACGGTTCCATCAGGTCGCAGCTCAGGTTATAATAATTGAACATATTATCATGGAACAGCCCTATCTGCGTAAGATACCCGCATGCGCACACCTCTCTGTTGACTGCGCTCAGGATAAGGCTGTATCCATAATTCAGCGCTGCGTTCATACTGTTGTCGTTATTTCTTGAGAAGCACTGTCCGAAAAGGGCATTGAAATACACTTTTGCTGCATGTCCTTCACGGTTGGTTTCGTCGTTAAGTTCCATTTCAGCAATATAGCCATTCAGCATTTCAGCTTCGTCGTCGTGCCCGAGCATTTTCAGGTGAATGCTCTGATTGCGTATTTTTTCGCTTACTATAGCGGTCCAGATGAATGCTTTTGTTTCGCTGCTCCAGCCTATCTGCGTGCGTATTTTCGCGGAGCAGTCATGGGAACCGTACAGGGGAGTCATCTCGGCGCATGGGCTGTATTTTTCATCGCAGAACACCAGACGTATTTTGCGCCTGGTCAGTTCGCTGATAAGGCAGCCGGTTATAGATACGGCGGTGCTCTCGACGAGTATCATTGATACTTCGTCAAGACTCACCCTTTTGGTATCGTCGCTCCGTATCACCATGCAGGCCATTTTCAGGTCAAGCTTGCAGTGCGACGATACCACAACAGTTCTCCAGCTCATAGCGTCAGCAGGTTCGGGGATATTTTTTCATACAGCCCCGTCGGTGACTGGTCAATAATCCTGATAGATTTTATACCTTTCAGATTTGTTAAGACGGAATTTATTCTGAGTATTACAGCGTTATTTGCTCCGCCAATTAAGGTTAGGTCGCAACCTCCAGATCTGCCGGTTTTAAATACAGATATCATATTAGTGAGAGCCTTAACCTGTGCGTTAATGTCACTGTTTATAAATTTTTCATAGCCATTGCTGAATAGTTCTCCAACGCTTGGCATCAGGACATTGAATGGTGAAGAGTTAGCCTTTTGGCATAGCATATTGTACATTGATATATTCTCTTTCACGGATAACTTATCGTGTATAAAATCAATTTTATATACGATTTTGTCCTTCTCACAGGCGGTAATGCGTTCGCTTATCGAATGAATCTTCTTAATATAGACTGTTTCTTGCAAACTAACAATAAGAGAATCGTCAAGGGAGACGCAAATTCGTTTTCCACCACTATTTTTGCTGCTTATTGTTATTCGGCTGCCATCGATATCCAGCAGGGTATTGACCTTCAGAATACGGCTTCCCAGCGGGAATTCCACAGACTGCAGAACATCGCCTTTTTTAAGCGAAACTATGTCTGCAAGCACCCTGAGTGCGTATTCCTCTGCGAAGGAAGAATCATGCTCGTATCTGTGCGCGTGGATAAGTTCCACCGGAATTATCACAACGCCCGAAACCTTTGCGGAATGGTACTTTACAAGTGAAAAGAACGACGCGGCAGTATTGTTGTACCCTCCGTATTTTTCTGCGGGCAGCACCATGTTCTTTCCGTTCTTGCGCGGAAGAAGCGAAGGGTTTTTCCTCTCTGGCATCAGGTTGAACAATGCGCCCTTTCTTCTGAATGAATAACGCACATAGCGTATGTTGTTCTTTTCCATCTGCTTTTTGACTGTTTCAAGCCAGGTGCCGTCGCCTATCCACGCGGTTTCTCCATTCCTTATAGCGTCGTGGGTCAGCATGGACTGTATCTTCAGGTCAAAAACCTGTTCTTTGCGGCGATATTCCTTTACGAAATTCATCGGGTCCTTGGTGAACTTGACGTGATAAATATTGCCCATGACGATATTCAGATAAGCGTCCTTGGCGTGGTGCAGGTCGTTGATCTCACGGCACTTGAGCAGTCCGAATTCATGCCTGAACTGCGAAGCAAGTCCAGCCTTGACATAAACTATCTCGCTCTCGGGGAATTCCTCGGCAAGCAGCGCTGCGACTGCCTTTGTGGACTGCCTTGTTTCAACAAGCTGACGGCTGATAAACCCGGCTAATTCGTCGTCGGTGAACCCCGTGGAACGCGTAAGACGTTCATATTTCTTTTCGCCTATAAGCCCGATCGAATGCAGCTTGTCCCAGAAACTGTGCATTTTGTTGCGGATATCAGCGTTTATTGGGTACCTGTCGGATTTAGCGCCGTTGAGGTCGGAAAGCACCAGTACTTTATTTTCGATGCTGTCGTCCTTTACCCTTGCCTGCGGGAAGATATGGTCAACGTCGTAAAGCTTGCTGCCAAGCCGTTCAATGTCGATGCTTTCACCGGAATACATGCACTTGCCCAGCTGTGCGAAATACAGATACAGCTTTTCGCTGCGCAGTTCATCGTCGGATTTCTTTTCCAGCTGTGCGCGGAGTTCCGTGGTATCCTGCGGGCATTTCTTGAAGAATTCAAGCAGGGTATTGCGGCGTGATGACGTACGTTTTCCCTTGTTGTCGAGGTCGGTGAGTTCCCGCGCCATCTCGATGAAAATGCGCTTGGGCGGCTTGCGCATTATGTGCGTGTATTCCTTCATCATTTCGATGGTGCGCTTGACCGGGCGCCTTACCGCGCTGGGAATATACATTTCGCTCATACGCTCGTCTAATGTGAGGGGATTTGCGGCATAATATTCACGGTTCATGCTTTCGATCTGGCTGCGGTAGCTGTATTTCTGGGAAAGCAGTTCCATAAGGTTGATGTTGTTTTCCCACATCATGTTGATGATATTGGGGTTTATCACCTCGCCGGTCGCAGGGTCAACATCGTTCACTTCCGTCAGGAATTCCCGCGAAAGCCTGCCGAAATCAGAATATTTCAGCCCGCTGACGTATTTCGCGTCTGCTGCGGAAAGCCCGAATTTACCCAGCCATGTCCTTAGCCTTGAAACGTCGGTGGTGCAGGTGATGCGCTCGATTATTTCCTCGGCGTCGGTTTCGGTGATCACGCCGGCTGCCATGAGCCTTTTCAGGTCGTGCTGCGGTTTGAGCGACGACTTGACTGTAATGTCAATGCCGCCGAAAGTATCTCCGGCTTTCAGGCGTCCCTCTGACGTCAGCAGATTTCTGATATCTCTCACGGTGACTTTGCGTTTTTTCTCAAAAAGCTCAGTGTAGATCTTCTGCTTGTCCCCGACTGAAATGCGTTCGCCGTTTATTTTTATGTTGTTGATCTCGTTAAGGACCATGAACTTGCAGTAAAGCAGCGAGTTTTTCGGGAGAACGTTCTTTCCGGCAATGTAGGTGCACTTGCATGTCATACGACGGATAAATTCGTCCTCGCACTTGTCCTTATCGACCAGTTCGTCAAAATTCCAGGGGAGTATCCTGCCATCGCCCCTGCGCACTATCCAGGCGTTGCTGCTGTCGTTTTTCTTCACGAGCGGACCAACGTAGTAGGGAATTCTGAACGTCATCAGGCTGAGTATCTTGTCTGCCGCGCTGCCGTATTCGTCGGTAACGTTCAGCTGAGGTATGTAGCGCTTCGCGTTTTCGAGTACCTTTTTCAGCTCGGTGTAATACAGCTGATAGGGGATAACTCTGTTGTCGGTCGTAACCTGGCGCGGGCAGAATGTATGCTCGGAAATTTCTTTCAGAACGCGTTCGCATTCATCGTCGCCGGGAGCGGGCTTCACGTCTTTCAGCTTCGATTTCAGGTAGTCGCAGAATTCCGCCTGGTTGCAGCGCTTCAGCTTGGTTTCTGAGATCTTTCCCGCGGATTTTACGTTCCCGGAATAGCTGGTGTAATTGCCAACGACATACTTCTTGAATATTTCCTTGTATATATCCGGGTGGTACTTTCTGACGACCCTGCGCAGCGCGGCAAGATCTTCACTGTGTTTTTCGTAGGTTTTCACCTTTGCTTCTGAAATTGATTTGCACTCGCCGAGGACGCCGGTCAGCAGCGACCAGTCATAGATATTCTTGGCAGCCGCCACCAGACCGAAATCATCGCCGAGTTCCGAGCGGAGTTCAGGCTCCTTTTCGTCGAAACCAGCGTCCGACAGCTGTATCTTGTTGTTTTCCAGTTCGGAGTATTCCTCGTTCAAAAACAGCTTGGAAAGCTCGATTTTGCCGCCGGATATCAGCTTTATCAGCACGTCGATGTCCACCTGATCGTCCTCTGAGGGCTTGGGCTTCTTTCCTGCGAAAAGGAGGTCATAGAACGCCCGGGTGCGATCCTGCACACCGCGGTTGGCGGTCAGGACGTTGCCGAATTCCTCCGGGAAACAGCTGAACGGAACTTCGATACCATACGACGTGAACCAGCTGCAGAGCTCGTTGAAAACTCTTCTGATATCAAGAACGTCGTCGATTTTTTCCTTGTCGGCTTCGTTCAGAAAATGCCCGCGGTGGGTCAGCATGTATGAACATGCAATATAGACAAGTCTTGGGTCGTGCGGAGCAGGGTCGTTCATCAGGCTGCATATGAGGTGGTGTATCGTAGGGTATTCCTTGTGATACTGCTTGTCCGTGTAGCCCTCGTCGCTGAAATAAGTGAACCTGCTGCCGGTCGTTTTGTCCTCTGCCCAGAGCGCGCTTTCACGTATACGGTCAAAAAAGCGCGGGTCTACGGGCGTTATCGCCGGCGCAATGAGTTCCTGCAGGAGATCCCTGCGCTGCTGCGAGCGGTCCAGGCGACGTCTTGCCGTTCTGTTGAGGCGTCTGTCTGCGGATTGCTGCGCACTTTCGAATACTGCGGAGGTCCACATCGCATTTCCCTTGAACTTAAGCACATGATATTTTTCGTCAGTAACAGCCGCGCCTACGGAATTGGTGCCGATATCAAATCCCACAAAGTATTCGTTATTCATAATGAAGTTCCTTTCACAAGAAGAATGTCAGTTTATAGTGAATAGTATACCATACAAACCGGTTGCTGTCAACTATATTCTTCCATCTGTATCATTTTGAAGCCAGTTTAGCCTTTTTTCAGAAAATTTTAAAAAATCTATTGACAAATCCCTTGATATGTGCTAATATATAGTCACAGGTTTTACTACCCTGTAAAATAACACTAGAGTTCAAATAAAAATTCTTTCAAATCATCCAGTAAATCTGGAAGTACAGTGTGTACATAATTTGCCCTTCTTTTTAGAAGGGTATTTTTATTTTATGTAAACCGCATTTCCTACTTGAATTATCGGTGATGTTGTGATATAATTAAACGGTATGCGGCGTCGCGAATGCCGCTGAAAAAGCATATAATAAGCAGGCAGAGTATTTGTTGATGCAGATTGCTCAAATTGCCTCTTCAAATGTTAAAAGTTTTTGTGGGCTAATTCCTTCTAAACCTATTGACATAGTATGCATTATGTGGTATGATATTGTTACCGAAAGGAGATCGGTCGCAGTATCCTGAGGCTTGCAAAAAATCATATACGGAGTGATGTTGTGGACTGGTCATTTATTGAGAAATATACGCCGATGTACGTTGAAGCCGCTGCGCTCACGGTTAAGATCGGCTTTTTCGGAATAGTGCTGGCGGTGGCGCTGGGGCTTATCTGCGCACTGGTGAAGTATTTCAGGGTGCCTGCAGCAAGGCAGATAGTCGCGGTTTATATCGAGATATCGAGAAATACGCCGCTTATCGTGCAGCTGTTCTTTCTCTACTTCGGGCTTCCAAAGGCGGGCGTTCTGCTTTCACCGGAAGCGTGCGGCGTTATAGGTCTGGCTTTCCTGGGTGGAAGCTACATGGCTGAGAGCTTCCTCAGCGGGCTTGAGTCCGTTGGGAAGATACAGCTTGAAAGCGCCGAGAGCCTTGGATTGAAGCGCTGGCAGGTCATGCGGTACATAGTTATTCCGCAGGCTGCGTCAGTTTCCGTGCCGGCGTTTGCGGCAAATGTCATCTTCCTGCTGAAAGAAACCAGCGTGTTCAGCGCGGTTTCCCTCATGGACCTGATGAATGTCGCAAAGGACCTTATCGGTATGAGTTACAATACCAACGAAGCGCTCACCATGCTCGTTGTGGCTTACCTTATCATAATACTGCCGATATCGGTGGTGTTCACGATACTCGAAAGGAGGCTGCGCCGTGCAGGGAATTGAGGTGCTTTTCATAGGCAACAATATGCTGCGCCTTCTCGACGGACTGTGGGTGACTGTCAGGCTGTCGCTGATCTCCATTGCGCTTTCAGTGGTGCTTGGCATATTCGTTGGCGCGCTGATGCTTGTGAAAAACAGGTTCGTCCGCGCAATATGCCGCGTCTACATCGAGATAGTGCGCATCATGCCGCAGCTGGTTTGGCTGTACATCATCTTCTTCGGTGTGACTAAGCTCACCGGCATAAATTTCAGCGGTGAAACAGCCGCCGTCATCATGCTGACTATCTGGGGCGCCTCGGAAGTGGGCGACCTGGTGAGGTCGGCGTTTCAGTCGATACCCGCGCATCAGTTCGAGTCCGGGCTTTCCCTCGGGCTGAACCGCGTGCAGCTTTACACTTACGTTATTTTCCCCCAGGCTCTGAGAGGTCTGGTGCCGCATCTTATCAATCTTTCCACGAGAATGATAAAGACCACGGCGCTGGTTTCCCTCATCGGCGTCATAGAGGTGCTCAAGGTCGGCAAGCAGATAATCGACGCGAACCGCTTCGAGTATCCCAACGCCGCATTATGGGTCTATGCAGCGATATTCCTGATGTATTTCATCATATGCTTTCCGCTTTCGCTGCTGTCGAGAAAGCTTACCAAAAAGAGGGGAGAATGATCAATGAGTGAACATATTATCGATATAGAACATCTGACAAAAAGCTTCGGTGGGAATGTCGTGCTGAACGACCTTTCACTGAGCGTTTCCAGGGGCGAGGTAGTGGTGCTCATAGGTCCCTCCGGCTGCGGAAAGAGCACGCTCCTACGCTGCATAAACGGACTGGAGCCTATCCAGGGCGGTTCGGTCAAGCTCCACGGGGAACCTGTGGAGCACGGCAGAAAGAGCCTGTATAAAGTACGCCAGAAGATAGGAATGGTATTCCAGAGTTACGACCTGTTCCCGCATATGACGGTCATGAAGAATATTCTTCTCGCGCCGATGAAGGTGCAGGGGAGAAACAAGGAGGACGTCACCAGGGAAGCCATGGCGCTTCTTGCGAGAGTAGGGCTTGAGGACAAGGCAGACGCTTATCCGTCCGAGCTTTCCGGCGGGCAGAAGCAGAGAGTCGCGATAGTACGCAGCCTGATCATGAACCCGGATATAATGCTCCTTGACGAGATAACCGCGGCGCTTGACCCCGAGATGGTGCATGAAGTCCTGAATGTTGTTCTCGACCTCGCGAAAGGCACTGGTGAGAACGGCGGCACCACGATGATGATAGTGACCCATGAAATGGCATTCGCAGAGGCAGTGGCAGACCGCATCGTGTTCCTTGACGGCGGCGTTATCGTCGAGGAGGGAACCCCGCAGGAATTCTTCCACGCGCCGAAAACGGAACGCGCGCAGCGCTTCTTAAAGACCTTCACCTACACACGCTGAGTTTTTCGGCTGTGCAGATAGGGATAAATCACACAAAGAAAAAAGGACAAATGGAGGCACACTATGAAAGCATTCAAGAAAATAGCAGCAGTATTTGCAGCGGCAGCAATGGCACTGTCCCTCGCTGCATGCTCCGGCAGCAACAACGATGGCAGTTCCGCTGCCGACAGCGGCAACGGCGCGGCCGCAGGCTCATTCAGAACCGTAGATGAGATCAAGAGCAGCGGCAAGATCACGATTGGCGTATTCTCCGACAAGAATCCGTTCGGTTATGTTGACAACAACGGTGAGTTCCAGGGCTATGACGTGTATTTCGCAAAGCGCATCGCTGAGGATCTCGGCGTAGAGCTCGAGCTTACACCCGTTGAGGCTGCAAGCCGTGTTGAGTTCCTTGAAACTGCAAAGGTTGATATAATCCTGGCAAACTTCACAGTAACCGACGAGCGTAAGGAAAAGGTCGATTTCGCACTGCCCTACATGAAGGTGGCGCTGGGCGTAGTTTCCCCTGACAGCGCAGTTATCACCGATGTTGAGCAGCTCAACGGCAAGACCCTTATCGTTGTAAAGGGAACCACCGCGGAAAGCTTTTTCACTGCAAACTATCCTGATGTAAAGCTGCAGAAGTACGACGAGTACAACGAGGCTTATTCCGCATTGCAGGACGGCAGAGGCGACGCATTCTCCACCGATAACACCGAGGTGCTTGCATGGTCCATGAACAACCCCGGCTTCACCGTTGGCGTTGAATCCCTGGGCAGCACGGACGCTATCGCTCCCGCAGTAACAAAGGGCAACGAAACCCTTCTCAACTGGCTGAATGACGAGATTACCGCGCTGGCTGACGAGCAGTTCTTCCACGCTGACTATGACGCGACACTCGCTTCCGTTTACGGTGAGAACGTAGACAAGGACAGCCTGGTAGTTGAAGGCGGCGTAATGTAATCACCATATTGGTATCGCAAAAACCTCCCCGGTGCGCCGGGGAGGTTTTTTGTTTCCGTCAGGGCAAAAAATATGTAAAAGTATATTGAAATCTGACGTGATTTGTGATATTATATAATAGAAAAAATCTGTGAAGTACACAGAAATGAAAAGAGATAAGGGAGTAAAAAAATGCCAAAGAAACAGGATATCAACAAGATACTGATCATCGGCTCCGGTCCTATCATCATCGGACAGGCGTGTGAGTTCGACTATTCAGGCACCCAGGCGTGCAAGGCTCTGCGTAAGCTTGGCTATCAGATCGTTCTGGTGAATTCCAACCCCGCGACGATCATGACGGACCCCGATGTTGCCGACATCACCTACATCGAGCCGCTGAACGTTGACAGGCTCACACAGATCATCGAAAAAGAGCGCCCTGACGCACTTCTGCCGAACCTCGGCGGTCAGTCCGGTCTGAACCTCTGCTCCGAACTGAGTGAAGCAGGCGTGCTGGAGAAGTACAACGTGCAGGTCATCGGCGTGCAGGTTGACGCGATCGAGCGCGGTGAGGACCGTATCGAGTTCAAGCACACCATGCAGAAGCTTGGCATCGAGATGCCGAGAAGCGAGGTCGCTTATTCCGTTGATGAAGCCGTAAAGATAGCTGAACAGCTGAAATATCCTGTTGTTCTGCGTCCCGCATATACTATGGGCGGCGCAGGCGGCGGCATGGTATACAATGTCGATGAACTGAAGGTAGTATGCGCCCGCGGTCTGCAGGCAAGCCTTGTTGGTCAGGTGCTGGTCGAGGAATGCATCAGCGGCTGGGAAGAGCTTGAACTTGAGGTCGTACGCGACGCTAACGACAATGTTATTACCGTTTGCTTCATTGAGAATATCGACCCCATCGGCGTTCACACCGGCGACTCTTTCTGCTCCGCCCCCATGCTTACTATCAGCGAGGACGTACAGAAGAAGCTGCAGGAATACTCCTACAAGATAGTTAAGGCTATCGAGGTCATCGGCGGCTGCAACTGCCAGTTCGCGCACGACCCTGTTTCCGGCAGAATCGTCGTAATCGAGATCAACCCGAGAACATCGCGCTCTTCCGCGCTGGCTTCCAAGGCTACCGGATTCCCG
>ULVA01072120.1_pt1 | contig 13133 bp, 10 predicted proteins | sample 1958811 | NCBI WGS metagenome assembly ULVA01 (sample SAMEA4835768, study PRJEB28245) | human gut metagenome | biome: gut microbiome; material: fecal sample | place: Denmark | collected 2008
ATCCAACCCCGATGGAGGCATCAGCCTGCTGAGCCACCGCGTGACCTTTGTACATCCTGTGAGCAAACAGCCGATCGATGTCGTCTCGCCCCTGCCCGACGAAAAACTATGGCGGGTGCTGGCCGACAGCAGAACGACGGAAGAATAGGTTGTCAAAAGGCCTATGGAGTAGTCAGAAAGGCTCATGGACCTATGGAGTAGTCTGAAGACTTATGAAGTAGTCTGAAAGACAAGTCATATAGCTGAAGGCCCAACCGAATAGACAGAAGACTATCATATCAACCCCAATCAGCCTCAGGCTGGTTGGGGTTTCTTAGTAGTATCCGACTGTTTTTATTAGTATCCGACAGGTTTTCTTATACGCCAAAAGTTGTATTGAAACCACACGAACGACCTTGTCACCCTATTTCTCGTAAAAACCTTTTTCTTTTTATTCGCTCTATACTCAAAAACTTTTCGTAACTTTGCCACAAAGAAAAAAAAGCAAAGACCATGGTGGAAAGAATTTATCCTGTGGGAATACAGACTTTCAGCGACCTCATCGCAAGACAATGCGTTTACGTAGACAAAACAGCACTCGTCTATCGGATGACCAAGAAGTACAAATATGTATTTCTCAGCCGTCCCCGTCGCTTCGGAAAATCCCTTCTCAGCAGTACGCTTCATTCCTATTTTGCAGGTGAGAAAGATCTGTTCAAGGGGCTTGCCATCGAGGGCTTGGAAAAGGAGTGGACGGAATACCCAGTCCTTCACTTCGACATGTCAACATTCAAGAATTGCGATCTCAAAGATTTACAATCTAAATTCAACGTCTTGCTTTCCCAATATGAAAGCATTTGGGGAAAGAGTCCAGAAAGCAAAACTCCCGGAGACAGACTCAAGAGCCTGATTGTCTCGACAAAAGAGCACACAGGCAAACCTGTTGTCATTATAATAGACGAATATGACGCTCCGCTTCTTGATGTGCTCCACGACGAGGACAAACTCGCAGCGATCAGGACCGTCATGCAGGAGTTTTATGCCCCAATCAAGGCCAATGACGCCCACATCAGGTTCGCCTTCATCACGGGAATCACGAAATTCTCACAGCTCAGCATCTTCAGTACCATCAACAATCTGGCCAATATCAGCATGGACCCAGAGTTCGCTGCCATCTGCGGCATTACCAAGGAAGAACTCACCACGACTCTGAAACAGGACATTGAGCAGTTGGCAGCAACCAACGGATTGACTTTTGAAAGAATGGAGCAAGAGTTGACCGAAAACTATGATGGCTATCATTTCAGCCGCAACTGTCCGGATATCCTCAATCCCTTCAGTTTGATGCGTTGCTTTGCCGCCGGTTACATCAGCAGCTACTGGTTTGCCACAGGCACTCCTACTTATCTGATTCATCAGATGCAAAGATTCAACACGGACGTTATGAATCTGGATGAGGTTTTCGCCTTTCCGTCCTCATTCGACCGTCCTACGGAAAGAATGACGGATGCCCTCCCGCTGCTTTATCAGAGCGGTTATCTTACTATCAAAAAATATGATCCTTTGACCAATGGATACTATCTGGGTATTCCAAACAAGGAAGTAAAGGGAGGATTGATGGAGAACCTGCTGCCGCTTTACACGAATCTGAGCGATGGCACTTCGCTTGGCTTTGCGGCAAAATTCTATCAAGCGTTGGTGTATGGAGATATCGACAAGGCGATGACGCTGATGAGGTCCTACTTTGCCTCTATACCTTATCCAGAAGGCGGAAAGGACGTACTGGCAGATATGCAGAAAAACGAGTATTATTATGAGACCGTTTTCTACATCATGCTTTCGATGATGAACATAGCTGTTCTCACACAGGTAAAGAGTTGTAGGGGAAGAGCCGATGCCGTGATGTTCTCTCCCAGCACCGTCTTCGTCTTCGAGATAAAAATCAACAAGTCCGCCCAGGAAGCCTTAGCCCAAATAGACAACAAAGGCTATATGGTTCCTTTTGAGGCTGATGGCAGAAAGCTCGTTAAAATAGGTATCAACTTCAGTACCACAACCAGAACCATCGAGGATTGGGAATACAGGATTCAGGCCAACGATTCGACAACGCCTATTCCTCCTGTGGGCTTGAAAAGTTAGGATTCATATCAGTACATCCAGCAGAGGGAGCGATAGGTCTTCTCCCGAAGGCGTCCCGAGACCATCCCGAAGGCGGGAGGACAAACCCTCCCCCGCCCTACTTCCTGCGCGTGTAGAAATACTGTCCTTTGTGCTTCGTCCGTCCGCCAAACTCGATGGCGTGGGTGGGACAATGGTGGTAGCAGGAGAAGCAGGTGAGGCAGTCGTCGTGGTGAAGCCACTGGGGCTGACGGCCCTTGCCGCCCTCGATATCGCCTACGGGACAGACGCTGGCGCAACGTCCGCACTTGATACAGCGATCGGCAACGACATGAAAGAGCTTGTCGGTGATGAGGAAACGCTCAAAGAAGCTCCCCACGGGACCGGAGAAGAACCCTGGGATCGGACCGCGTGTGAGCGAGCGAAAAGAGTCGTCACGCCGTCTGCAGTCCCATCGGGCAATGGTCTCAACGAGGGCGTCGAGCTGGCGGGCAGCCTCGTCCTTCTTCTGCTGCTCCTTGGCGGGCGTATCGACATCCATGAAGGGCAGTCCGACATAGGACTCGGGCATAATGATCGATGCAAAGAGCTGAGGATCAACACCCTTGGCGCGCAGATGGGGCAGCAGACGCTCCACGGTGCGACCGATGGAGTCGCCTGCCGTGAGGATGAGGTAGGCGTAGTGGGACTTTCCACCAGCATCTATCGAGAGCTGGTCGATAAACTGCCGGACAAGGCGGGGCGTACGCCAGCCATGAACGGGAAAGACGAAGCCGATGGCCTCATGTTCTCCGAGGGTATAACGTCCCTCTCCCCCTATCGCGTCGGCCATATTGACAAGCCGATCTCCCAACCGCTCGGCAAGCGTCTGTGCTGCCCATAGCGTGTTTCCTGTGCCTGAGAAATAGAATATCATGGTACAAAGATAATGCAAATCGAGAGCAATACAAAAAGAATCACATTCTTTTTTATTGCCGAGTGCAGCTTTATCTTATCAAAAGATAATGCAAATCGAGAGCAATACAAAAAGAATCACATTCTTTTTTATTGCCGAGTGCAGCTTATCTTATTGCAAATCGAGGGAGTTTTTTATCTTTTATAGAAGGCAAAAGCAAAATCGTCCCACATTTTATCTTCTATAAAAGATAAAAGTCGTATATTTGCAAAAAGTTTCTTCGATAAAAGACAAAACATGGCAACTATTATTCGTCAATCATATATCGACAAGATAGAAAGGTTCCTGGCAAGGAGACCATCATCGTCTTAATAGGTCAACGTCGTGTGGGCAAAAGCTGCATGATGAAGATGATTCGTGACCGTAAAATATCAGATAGCAGCAACAATATCATCTATATAGATAAGGAGAAAAGAGAGTTTGACCACATTCAGACCTACCAAGATCTCAACGAGTATATCGGACAGCATTTTTATTCTGACAAACATAATTATATCCTTATTGATGAGATACAAGACATCAAGGAATTCGAACGCTCCATCCGAAGCTATCGTACAGAACCCAACACAGATATTATCATCACAGGTAGCAATGCTCGTATGCTGAGCAACGAACTAAGCACTATCATAGGCGGGAGATATAAGGAAATCTATATCCAGTCGCTAAGCTACAACGAGTTTTTGCAATTCCATCATCTATCGGATAATGACGAAGCGCTTGCTCTGTACATTCAGTATGGTGGCCTGCCTGGCTTAGCCAAAATAGGTTTGGAAGAAGACGACGCCCGTGAGTATCAGATAGATATCTACCACACCGTCTTGCTCAAGGATGTCATCATGCGCAACCAGATAAGAAACGTACCATTCTTAGAGAATCTGGTGCGTTTTCTTGCAGATAATACAGGCAAGCTCATCTCTGCCAACAGTATCGCCAAATACATGAAATCGCAAGGTGAATCAATAACCTCCACGGCCATCATCAACTACATTTCCTTCCTTTGCGAAGCCTACATCCTGCACAAGGTGAACCGCTATGACATCCACGGCAAACGAATCTTTGAAACCAACGACAAGTTTTACTTCGAAGACAACGGCATTCGAAATGCCATTGCTGGAGGAACGCGCGAAGGAGACATTGAGAAAGTGATAGAGAATATCATCTATCAGCATCTCATACGTTTGGGCTATCAAGTATATGTGGGACAATTGCAAGCTGGAGAAATCGACTTTGTATGTACCAAGCCGGGAGGTGAACGCATCTATGTACAAGCGTCCTATATCATCTACGACAAGGCAACGAGAGAGCGAGAGTTTGGCAATCTTCATGCCATCAAGGACAACTATCCGAAGTACGTTATCTCCATGACCCCTCTGCTCACCAAGAATGATGATGACGGCATCACGCACATACATCTTCGCAAGTTTCTGACAGAAGGACTATAAATAGCAGGCTTATCATATTGGGATGCGCCCCTAAAGCCCCTACCCTTGCCCTACCTTGCCCCCCGAGTCTACCGTGGCGGTAAGCACGCATTTTTTCACCCCTTTTTATGAAGTTAAGTTCATAGGCCGATGAAGTTAACTTCGTAGGCTGATGAAGTTAACTTCGTAGGCCAACGAAGTTAACTTACTTTTTCGGGCCAATTATTTGAGTTGTGCAAGCCGTCATGTACACCCAATCATGACACAGCCCGAAACACAATCTTCACTAAACGACAAAGCACCTTGCCGAGGCTTGCTTACGACCGCACATGGCCGTAACTTAGGATCACTCATGATCATAAGTTAGAACCGATCCGCGGGGGAAATACGGTTGATGGAACGGGTGCGCTGCTGCCCGACTCCTCCCTATTAACGTTTAACGTTTTCATTTCGGGACAAGGACAAGTCACATAGTAAACCTTGCCACCAAATCACGTTTTGATTGACTGAACAACAACCTCGTCAGAAAGCCAACAAGACCTATCGGTTATACCCCAAAATACCCAGTTGTAATATTTTCATATACTATCACGTTTAACGTTTTCAAAAAACGGTTTGAGGTCGTGGAAAGAAAGATCAGTTTCCTTGATTTCAAGAATACGATACGAAAGAAATAACACACAAATACACAACAATATCATATATTCACACACAGTATATATTATAATACCAAAAGATATTCTATATTTTTATCATAATACATATAGAATTATACTACACGTTTATATCAATATATTTTACTACATTATCCCATATTCTCTCCACTTTTCCCCTCTTCCCTTACACCACATGCGAAAACAAAAACGTTAAACGTTAAACGTTAAGATGTAACAACACAACCAGAAGAAGGCGGAGCGGTTGCCCCGTCACCGTTAACGTTTTAACGTTTAACGTTTTTGAAAACCAGCGTCTCATTCCCCTCCGATCAAAGAAACAACCTTGATTTTGCCAAACCTGATATATTGACTTGGGTTCTTGTTTAACCCAAAGCTGTCATCAGAAAAACTTGAGCGATACTTTTTTGACGCGTTGATACAAGCATCGCAGACAAACTTACCTCCGTCTCAGCAGTTTTGACGCTTACTTTCATCTTCACTCATTCCCCTTCGCATTTTACTTCATACATTATTTTTTGTAGGAGGTTGCCCGATGAGTATTTTATTTGAAAATCTACAGTTTGGTTTCTTAACGATTTTATGTCAGAAAACTTGAATTGACAGAGGGCTTCTTGACGTTCCAATGTATCACGGACGACAGAAAGGCCTCTTAGCTGCCCTATGAACGTGCCGTTGGGCGATTGTAGACAAATCATTTGCCCGTTTATACTTTCAGGGCGTTTATTTTCGAATCGAAGCAAAACGACTATCTCTATGCTGTCGGTTGGAGTGTTTTTAATTTCACGCACGGTAGCTGCACCATTATAAACCTGTTTGAAGGGTAGGAAGTAGGCTAAGGCAAAAAGGCAGAGCAATACTATTCCGATGGCGACAATGCCATAACGGACAAGTGAGGAGGGTATTTGACCCACGATATTGCGGACTTTTTCACTACGTAGTTCAAAACTCCTTTCATGTTTTTTTTCTTCTTCCATATTAATTACCAAGTTCTAATTGATTCTTTATTAGGCCGTAATAATTACCTCGTTTGCCGATCAGTTCTTCGTGTGTCCCTAGCTCTACTATTTTACCTTCATTCAAAACCACAATCTGATCAGCATTGCGGACTGTGGAAAGACGATGTGCAACTACTATTACGGTTTTCCCCTTGTAGAAATCCAAGAGGTTATCTGTTATGGCTTGTTCGTTGTTCGCATCGAGGGCATTAGTGGCTTCGTCCAAGAATACGAACATTGGGTTCTTATAGATTACTCTTGCGATAAGTATACGCTGTCGTTGTCCTTGACTGATACCTTGTCCATCTTGTCCTATCATTGTATTATAGGCTAATGGTAGAGCTTCAACGTAGTCCGCTATGTTTGCGACTCGCGCAGCATGGCGAATACGCTCTATATTTGGATCGTCATCTGAAATAGCAATATTTTTCGCTATCGTATCCGAGAAAAGGTATCCTTCTTGCATCACGGCTCCACATTGACTCCGCCACCATCCAAGATTGCATTCGCTCAAATTGGCGCTGCCTATCTGAATACTTCCGCTCAATGGTTCATAGAATCCCAAAAGAAGCTTGATTAGCGTGGTTTTTCCGCTTCCACTAGCTCCAACAATAGCAGTTACTTTACCATTAGGAATCAAGAGATTAATATCTGAAAGAATATTCTTAGAACTATATATATTGTATTTGAAAGAAAGGTCTTTTATGGCAAGCGAATGACCATCTGTGGACTCTTCAGTATAGCTACTCCGTGTCCGTTCTGCATTTTCCTCGTTGGTTTCGGTATGTATTTCATTCATACGGTCAAGGCTAATGCTCACGTCTTGCCAAGAATAGACGAAATGAATAAGTTGTTCTACAGGGCTATTAAGCTGCCCAATAATGTATTGCACCGCCAACATCATACCAAGGGTCATATTGCCTTGTATGACAGAGGTGGCTGCCAAAACTGTGATAAGGATATTCTTCACCTCATTTATGGTGATGCTTCCTGCTTGCTGCACTTGTTGCAGGTTCAAAGCTTGAAGATTGACTTTGAACAGGTCTGCTTGCACATCCTCCCACTCCCAACGTTTGCGTTGTTCGCATCCCTGCAACTTGATTTCCTGCATACCGTCTATAAGTTGGTAAGTGACGTTGCGGTTTCGCCCTGCCTGCTCAAAGAATTTGTAGTCAAGCAGTCTGCGCTTTTCAAGAAAGAGGACTATCCAGCCTGCGTAAAGCAATGTTCCAAAGAGAAAAACAGCAAAAACACCAAGATTATAGAACACAAGGACTACACCGAAGACAAGAAATGTAAAAAATGAGAATAATAGACTCAGACTACTTGATGTGAGAAATTGTTCTACGCGACGATGATCTTCAATACGCTGCAAAAGATCACCCATCTGTTTGGTATCGAAGAAGTTCATCGGTAGTTTCATCAACTTGATGAAAAAGTCAGATATAAGTGAGATATTAATACGGGTAGAGATATGCAGGAGTATCTTGGATCGGATAAACTCGATGGCGGTACGGCTGAAAAGAAGCATCATTTCCGCCATGAGAACTAACCACACGAAACCAATATCTTTGCCTCCGATACCCGTATCAACGACGGCCTGAGTGAGAAAAGGAAAGATCAATTGTAGAAGAGAGCCGAGCAATAAGCCAAGTATCAACTGCGTGAAGAAACGCTTGTACTTCTTGAGATAACTCCAGAGAAATGCCATGCGGCTTTGAGTCAGAACGGTTTCCGTATCATTTTGCGTATAAAATTGGTTCGTCGGCTCGAGGAGCAGAACTATACCTTTTTCTTCACCATTTGTCTTGGTACTAACCCAATGCTCGCAGAATTCCTCTTTGGTATAGGATACTAACCCTTTTCCTGGATCAGCCACATAAATAGTGCAATCCCCTTTTTTTTGATTCTTTACCTTATAGACAACGACAAAGTGATTTTGGCTCCAATGAACAATACAAGGTAACAGGGCTTCAGACGCAAGTGAAGAGAAGCTTAAACGACCTCCAACAGACTTAAATCCAAGCTCCTCTGCTGCCTTACTAATACCTAGCAAAGAAACTCCCTCTCGATTTAATGCACAATCTGTTCGAATAGAATTAATATTAAAACTGCCACCATAATGCTTAACTATCATTGCTAAGCAAGATGGCCCACAATCTTTTGCATCACGTTGTCTAACTAAAGTGAACATTTATGATATTATTAAATAGGCTAAAATCAAGTGTCATTAAAAAATATTTCTACATATTTAATCGGTTTTGGTTACTTTCATTGGTATTCAATCTTCTAAATGTATCCTTAAATCCATTGAATGTGTATCTAACGGTCAGCAAAAGAAAGCGACTATCAACATTGGGGGTTGTTTGCACCTTAACATTATCTATAAATACATTCTTTTTTGACGCAGACTTATGCAACAAGTCGTTACCTCTAAGGATAATTTGCAAACGATTATCCTTGAAGAAACATTGCCGTATCCAAAAAGACAAACCATACATAGGTGACTCCAATACTCCCAAGAAACCATTTTTTGAAGAGTAAGACAAATCTACAGACGCCATCGTCTGCTTAGTAATGTCAAATTGATTAACCATGGAAAATGTAATTTTTGAATCTTTAGGTGCATAAGCATCTAAGAATTTGATTTTTGTTGGAATATAACGATATTGAGCATTGTAAGCAAACCTATATATTCCTATTTTATCTGAATAGCTTGCATCAAACAACCATGTATTGTAATCTACATTGATAGGAGAATTCAGTAGAGCACCATTTAATTCCGGTCTTTCAGTGAATTTCCACAATACGGCTTTAGCGTCATGTATGTATCTTCCCTGCAAGGCAAATTTATTCTTCCACACCATGGCTAAGGAATAAATATACCTATCATTAGATTTAAGAGAAGAATTGCCTTTCTCGTACAAATAAGGATTCACATAATTCAAAAGAGGAGATATATCCCTAAACATTGGGCGTGAATTCAGAATTATAATACTTCCAATAAATAGCAGATCGGAATTGAGCTGCCATTGGGCTGTTATACGAGGAAAGAGTTTAAAAGATGTATCAGTTATACTATTTATCTTATCTTGCTCATATTCAGAATGAAAAATGCTTCCTCTTAACCCTGCGGTGATGAAGAATTTATTCCATTTTTGATTCATAGTTGCAAACAAGCTGAGTTCATCCTCCCGAAGATCGCTTGTTGTATTGTAAAATGGACTTGCAGCATCCTCAAAAATGTAATTTGAATATCCTTTGTTTAAAATAGAATTTCCTTGAAAGCCCGCATTTAGAGAGAACCCTTTTTTCGAGTTGTAGTCGTACTCTATCTTTGCATTAAATGCCTTATAGTCATTTTTGCCATTTATCCACGATCTATTTTCATTATTTGTCATTAAGTCTATCTCCGATTTAGTTCTTGCGTAAAGATAGCCTCCAGAAACAGAGATTTGTCGTTTTTCTGAGATTATATATTTCACTAGCAAATCGGCATTGGTAGAAATATTATGAACTTTTTTTTCTTGATGAGTATTAGAATATAGTGTGTTTTGGCCATATTCATTACTATACTCATCTCCTTGACTCTTCGCACTCTTATTGGAGATGTTTATATCACCTTGAAATGTGACATGAAACTTTTGGTTGGGTCTGTAACTGAAACTTTCGGTAATATGGTGGGCTGGCTTTGAAAAAATCTCATTATTATAGGAGATGCAAGATCTATCTACCTTCCCTCCAGGAGCCAATATATCGTATCTATTGGTTCCTGTGTTATCTTCATTGAGGTGTGAAAAATTATAAGACAAGAAATTATCCCATGTCTTTTTTGCCAAAGAAATACTCAAAACATCCTCTTCTGTGTAGCGCCTACCAAACAAAGAGTTATGTTCCATGTGCGCAGAAAAATAATCTGTTAATTGCTGGTTCGTTGTAATAGAAATAATACAACCATATTGAGCCGAGTATTTTGCCGGTGGATAGTAATTTACATTCACCGTTTTTATTTGGTCAGGACGGAGTGCACTGATTCTGTCGTATGATTTCTGTTCCACTCCATTCAATATATACAAAGGTGTACCTCCTAACATGGGCACAACTCTTCCACCACTCGACAACAATCCCGGAAGAAAGGCTAGAACATCTGCAATTTCGGGTAATTTATTTAATTCCGATTTTGCGACATCTATTTCAAATGCTCCTTCCGAAACTTTATAGACGGCTTTTTTCCCTTTAACTAAAATCTCTTGCAGCGTGTTGGAGGTTGGTTCCAATTGGATAACAGCAGGAAGAGGAATAGCGATTCGCATTTGTTTATAACCCATAAATCTGACAGCAACAAATAATCCATCAGTTTCTACTGCACTTAAATTGAAAACCCCTTTTTGGTCGGTTGTCGTACTTTTTATAATTTCCCCATCTTCTGTTATCAACATAACAGTGGCATAGGGTAAAGGTTCTTGGACCTCATCTATCACGGTAGCTGATAACATCAAAGAGTCTTGATTTATTATTGCGGCTTGAGATTGCAAACAGAAAAAAGAAATAAACAATAAAATACGAAACATCATAAAGGTCGTTATTTAAAAAAAACAAAATATCTGACTATGGTATTTTAAACCATAGTCAGATACAGAATCACCTAAATCTTTATGGTCACTTTGTCAACCACGACTGTTCCATCATCCTTAATCGTAGTCGTAATGATTGTTGTTGAACCATTTGGATTGATAATAGTTTTAGTTACAGTTACATCACCGCCACCATTGATGAATCCCATTTCGTCTTTTGATAAGACTTCTAAATCAAATGCTTTCATAACTTAATTGAATAAAGTTTGTACTTTGCTCGGATATTTCCGAACCGTTAATGATATTTGAATGCAAGCGCTTCACATGACACGCATTTCCAACATTCGACTGCAAAGATACAACAACAAAAACGATAAAAACAAATTTTTCCACACTTTTTTATGATTTCCATGCAAATAGAATCGCGAGACATTTTATTAGCTCAACTTTCTGAAATAAATATTGTTGCATTTTGCTTCGCATAAAAAAGGCTAAAGGTTTCCGTATGTTACGGAAAATTAGTGTCTTTGTGGTGTCAAACAATAAGATACTGAGCCCACTTTAAAAAGTAAGGCCTGTTCCAAATGTTTATATTTCACGAAAATAATCTCTGATTAATACCGTTATCTGGAATATTTTTCGTACCTTTACATCATCAATCAAACAGAAAGAACATGTTTAAAAAGACAGATCCGAATCCTCAGCTGGATATGTTCACGGCTCCCTCCATGCTGTTAGGAAATCGTGCTTCGAAGAAGTATTCTGACCCCAGCGCATGGCATAACCAGTTCTATAGCCTCGTGACAACCAAGATTGACGAGGAGATAGTCAGGCCTTTGTTCCCAGAAGGTAAGAAGAGCGGTCGCCCAAATGCTTCGATCCGCATACTCGTAGCAATGCCGGTCTTGAAAGAGGGATTCGGTTGCAGTGACGAGGATCTGTTTGAGAAGTGCGAGTTTGACCTTCTTACCAGGAAGGGCCTCGGCTTGGAACTTCTGACGGATGTAACTCCATCAATAGACACCTATTATCTCTTTCGTTGCCGTATCTGCGAGTATCAGGAAAGAACAGGCATAGACCTTATGCAGCTGTGCTTCGAACAGATTGCAGGCAGCCAGATACGCCTCCTCAAGATATCCGGCAAGAGTGTCCGTATGGACAGCAAGCTTATCGGCAGCAATATCGCTCGCCAGTCTCGCTATGAACTGATACATACAACTTTGGTGAGGTTCCTCAAGACATGTGCGCTTACCAAGCTCTCCTCAAAGCAGGAAGAGCGAGCAAAGGCGTATTTGAAAGAGGACTCCTTAAAGACCGTTTACCGTTCAGACTCCGAATCGCTCCAGAGCAATCTTGCTATAATTGGCAACTTCATCATGGACATGCTTGTGGCTTTTCCTGAGACCTCTCCTGAGCACATGATCTTCTTCAACGTCTGTTTGATGAACAGTATGTCGTAAAGGACGGAAAGGCTGTTCTTCGAGACAAGAAGGAGGTAAAGGCTAACAGTCTCCAGAACCCCAACGATCCAGATGCGACCTATCGTAGCAAGAATGACCAGAAGGTGCAAGGCTATGTGACTAACATCACAGAAACTGTAGAGGAAGGCAAGCCCAGCATCATCACTTCCGTCCAGGTGGAAACAGCTGTATTTGCAGACTGTCATTTTCTTCAGGAGGCGGTGGAAAACAGTGAACGTGTCACGAATTCCACCATTGAGGACCAGTATGCGGATGGTGCCTATCAAAGTCCCGATAATCGAGAGTTTGCGAAGAACCATAACGCCATGCAGCTCAAGACTGGCAAGATGCAAGGTGGACGCAGATGGGAACTGATACCACATGACGAGGATGGGCTTACCGTCAGGGAGGTTGCTACTGGCAACACCTACGAGGCAATCAAAGCCGTCACAAAGCAAGGCTCCAGAAAGCGATGGAGAATCCCATGGAACAACAAAACCGGTTGGCGTTACTTTGAAGAAAAAGACATTAAAGCCTATCAGCTAAGGACGCAGATAGAAAGCCTTCCTTCAGAAGAGCAGCATAAACGGAATAACGTTGAAGCTGCCATGTTCCAATACAGTTTTCATACACGTAATGGCAAGACCCGATACAGGGGCTTGCTCAAACATCGTATGCATGCATATAGCAGATGTATGTGGATGAACCTCCGAAGGATGGTGATATTCCAGATTTCAACATTTCAAAGATCGATATTTGCCCTTTTCGGGCCTATCAGAGAAGCTTTCGGCTCTTTCATGGCAATTTCTCGAAAGATATTCACCCGTGAAGCCGATTGCCATGTTTCACTCAGAATGGCCACACTGGTCAGACTGAATTCAAAATGCGCCCCTTTTTAAAGTGGGCTCATTTATCTAATTCAGAGAGCACATTGGCACACACAGCTCGGAACTT
>ULVA01071136.1_pt1 | contig 13102 bp, 8 predicted proteins | sample 1958811 | NCBI WGS metagenome assembly ULVA01 (sample SAMEA4835768, study PRJEB28245) | human gut metagenome | biome: gut microbiome; material: fecal sample | place: Denmark | collected 2008
CGATCATCGTGGCATACTGTCCGCAGATCCTGTATAACTCCCGGCGGAAGGATATTCGGTTTTCAAGGTGCATAAGCGGATAGAGCTTCTTCCTCTATCCGTTCACTAATAAACACGGGGGTATACCCGCCTTTTCTGCAATCAAAATTCAAAAAAGCGAAATTTCCTTTTCCGTATTGCCACCCGCATAACTATATATAGTTTCTAAATTCTTGACAAACACGATATATTGTGCTATACTTCTTCTGTAATTGATTTTTGTGCGTTGTCCGTAAGGGCCGGCAGTACACTTCTGCATTGCACATATCGTTAAGTTTGCAGTATGTCAGTAGTATAACTGTGCCGTGAGGCCGGTTATGTACTGGCATTTTTTATTTTTTAAGGATATTTATATCCTCTGCGAGAATGACACCTGTTCGTAATTCATTACGGACATGAATGCCTGAAAAGGCATCGGCTGTTGTTCTCGCTTTTTTTATGCCCAAAAAGCCTTCGTGCTTTTGGAATACATTTTTAGAAAGGCGGAAACCGAATGAAAAGACGAACCCATCGGCACTCGCACAGAAGAGTGTCCAGACCTGCTGTGTTCAAGCAGCAGGTGAAAAGAAAGGAGGCAAGAAAGCTTGCAAAGTACCCGCTAAAAACGGTATATGTCCCTCACACAAGGCTTTATCAGCCTCAGAATCGAGGTGCATAATATGCCGAATACAACGAGTACCTACGAACCGCTGGTTTTGGTTGACACGGCAGATCTGCCGGAGGAGGAATGGCTGGAATATCGCCGCAGAGGGATCGGCGGAAGTGACGCCGCTGCCATTTTAGGGGTATCCCCGTTTGCGACCGCACGTGACCTCTACTACGACAAACTCAAAGTCGTATCGTATGAGGACGGCGAAAGCAACTGGGTGCAAAAGAAGGTCGGGCATTTGCTTGAGGATCTGGTCGCTGAGATTTTCCATGTGAAAACAGGCTTTGAGATCTATCAGGTGAAGAAGATGTTTTATCACCCGGTCTACACCTATATGCTGGCAGACATTGATTACTTCATCCGATTGCCAAACGGCAAAACGGCGATCCTTGAGATCAAGACCACAAACTACAACGCCAAGGATCATTGGTGGTGCGACGGACAGGAGATCGTTCCCGTCAACTACGAGATCCAGAGCCGTCATTATATGTGCGTGATGAATATGGATGAGGTGTACTTCTGCTGCCTTTACGGCAACAACGAAAATGAAGTTATCATCCGGCACATTGATCGTGACCCGGATTACGAGGCGGAAATGATCGCTCTGGAGGGCAACTTCTGGAACGACCATGTTCTGACACAGACACCGCCGCCGTACACAGAGGACGGCGAGCTGACGCTTGAAAGCGTTCGGCGTCACTTCGGCCCTGCCGACGAAAACGCCCCCGAGATCGAGCTGAGCGTGCCGCTGGCAAGCAGTCTGGTGCGCTATACCGAGCTGCAGGCGGAAAAGTCGGAATTGAACCGTGAGGTCAAGCGGGTCGAAAACGAGATGAAACGGCTGCAAGGGCGCATTGTAGCGGAAATGGGACGAAGCTGCACGGCTACGGCAAACAGCGGCGGCGTTTTCTATTCCATCAGCTACAAGCCTACGAGAAAGCCCGACATCGGCAAGGAAGGGCTGATACGGCTGAAAGCACAACATCCCGATATTTACGAGGATTATGTGACGGTATCGGAAAGCCGCCGTTTCTATGTAAAGCGCAAATATGACGAGGCGGCATAAACGGAAGAAAGGATGGTGCAGATGAAAAACGATGCACAGAAAGAAAACGAGAAAGGAGTGGTGAACCGTGGGGTATGTCGGGACTTATGACCGGACGATCTTCTATAATCCGAGCAATAAGTATTGCATTATCAGCGTGAAGACCTCCGACCAAAGCGTACCGCAGCAGGCACGGAGTGCTTACCGTCACCGGGACAATATGATCCGGTTTATCGCCGTCGGGTATGAATTGCCTCAAACCGATAAGGTGAGCATGATCCTGGACGGCGAATGGGAGAACGGAAAACACGGTGTTCAGCTGCAGGTCGATAAGTGCGAGGAGATCGTGCCGCAGACCAAAGAGGGCGTATACGGTTATCTTTCCTCCCGGCTGATCAAAGGCGTCGGTGAAAAGACCGCCGCATTGATCGTAAACCGCTTCGGTGCCGATGCATTGCGTGTGCTGGAAAACGAGCCGGAGCGACTGCTGGAGATTCGAGGGATCACCCCGGACAAGCTGGAGGACATCAAAGCCTCCTATGCGGAAAGTCGGTGCGTGCGAGATCTGATGCTCCTGCTGACCCCCTTTAATGTCACGCCGGTAACGGCCATGAAGATCTATGAGCATTTTGGCTCCCGCAGCGTAGACATCCTGCAAAAGAACCCCTATGAATTGTGCCAGGTATCCGGATTCGGATTTAAGAGAGTGGATGCTATCGTCCGCAAGGGCGATCTGCCGCTGAATTCTCCGATGCGGATCCACGGTGCCGTATTTGCGGCATTGGATACGGGGCGCAACGAAAAAGGCCATCTTTTTTTGGAAGAAGATGCGCTTGCGAAAACGGGTGTGAAGCTGCTCAATGAGAATATTCCCGATGGACAGGTCAAGGTCACGCCCGAGGAAGTGGACGCCGTTGTTCAGGATATGATCCTCAAGGGCGAGATCGTTTCAAGCAACGGCAACATCTATCAGATCAATGTTTTCGTGCAGGAGGATGAAACCGCCCGGAAAATTGCGGAAATGCTGGCTGTACCGCCGGTCACGCTGGATATATCCGAATCACTCGAATATGTCCGCAAAAACCTCGGCCTTGCCCTTTCACAAAGGCAGAGCGAGGCGGTGTATATGGCTTTTCGCAGTAATCTGTCTATCATTACGGGCTCTCCCGGCACCGGTAAAACCACGGTCTTGCGTGCGATCATAGAGGTCTTTCAGATGCTCTGCCCCCAGGGGAAGATCCTGCTTGCCGCTCCAACCGGACGAGCCAGCCGAAGAATGGCAGAAAGCACGGGCAGAAACGACGCCAAAACGCTGCATAGCCTTTTAGGGCTACTGGGCGACAGTGAACCGATCCAAAAGGATAAACAAAAAGAACCGCTTGACGCCGATCTCATCATCGTGGACGAAAGCTCCATGATCGATATGTGGCTGACAAGGCAGTTCTTCAGCCGTGTCCGTATGGGCACGAGAGTTATCCTGACCGGTGATGTGGACCAGCTGCAAAGCGTGGGCGCCGGCGATGTCTTCCGTGAGCTGATCGACAGCGGACTTATCCCCGTTACGGTACTCAATGAGATCTTCCGTCAGAAAAAAGGCAGCCTCATTGCCTACAATGCAAAGCGCATCAATGAGGCCAACATCGACCTTCAGTACGGCGAGGATTTTCAGTTTGTCAAGTGCCAGACACAGGAGGAAGCCGCTGACCTGATCTGCAGGATCTTTTGCGAACAGGTCGCTTTGCACGGAATCGAAAAGGTGCAGATACTCTCTCCGTTCCGTTCGGAAGGACCGGCCTCGGTCGAGCAGCTTAACGCCGCTATCCGAGAGCTTGTCAATCCGGCGAGGGACGAGTTTGCCGATCTGAAGGTCGGCAACCACTACTTCCGTGTGGGCGACAAGGTGATGCAGACAAAAAACAATGCGAAGGCATCCAACGGTGACATCGGTTACATTCGCAAAATGGGGCGCAATGCAAAGAACGAAATGGTCGTGACGATCGAATTTTCCGGCGACCGCATTGCCGAATACGGTATGGAAGAAATGAGCCATATGGAACTGGCTTATGCGACTACCGTACATAAGGCGATGGGCTCGGAATTTGATATTGTGATCATGCCTATTCTTCGCAGCCATTACATTATGCTGAATCGGAACATCGTCTATACGGCGATCACCCGTGCGAAGGAGCAGGTCATCCCGGTCGGTCAGAAGAAAGCGCTGATCATGGCGATCCTCAAAAAGGCCACCGGAAAACGAAATACGCAGCTTGGCGAGCGTATCGGCAAATATCTGAAAGCCTTTACCCGCCAAAATGAATTGAAAAAGGTCAGTTGATACGAAGCGGCTTGCAGAAAAGTGCAGGAGTGCTTCGTGTTTATTTATGAAAGGAGATTTCCCGTATGAATACAAATCAAAGTGCAACGATGTATGAATCTGTCCCTGTGGTTTCCGAGCTGAACAAGGTGCAGGGCTTTGACCCGCTCAAATTTCTGCGCAGAACGACCAAGGGCGAAAAGGTTCTTGACCTCAAATACAAAAAGCTCTGGTTCCGTCTGAAATATCCGAACGGCAGGATCAAGCTGTCCTCCCTCAAGATCACGGATCAGCTGGCGATCATCGAGGCCCGTGTGTATTTCGACAAGAACGACGCACAGCCGAGATCCAGCTTCATTGCCCAGAGAGAGGCAAAAGCCACTCCGGGCGGTCTGTATATCGAGTCGGCGCAGCACGCTGCCATCGACCAGGCATTATCGGACGCCGGTTTTGGCGTACAGTTTTCTGCTGCCGCTCCTACAGCGAACGCAGAGAAAGCGGTCGAAACCGTCAAAGAGCAGCCGACAGTAGCGGAAACCGCCACGGCGGAGCAAGTTTCCACAGAAGTGCCGGTTACGGTTGCCGAAGCGGCGACAGAGGTAATCAACGAGCCTGTGCAGGAACCCCCTGTTGTTCAGGAAACCGTTGCAGAAGCTCCGGCCGCAGAGGTCATGGAATCTGCGGCTCCTGCTATGGAAGATGCTGAGGGCGAAGAAATTGAGGAAGAAACCGCCGATACCGATACGGCAGCGCCGACTTATTCCTCGGATATGCCGGTCGATGAGATCTGCTCTATGATGACCTACGAAGAGGCCGGCAATGTGATCGTGCCTCTCGGCACCTGCAAGGGCTGGGCGATGTCGCAAGTGGCTGACCGCCGCCCTGCGAGCCTGAAATGGTACATCAACGGCTATTCCGGCAATGATAACATTCTTCGTGCGGCAGCTACGATCATGCAGGCGTCTTTGGATGAAATGCAAAGAGCAAGCTAAAATTCACCGATATTTCTTTAGAAAGGAGGCTTGTTCATGAGCCAGCCGCATGATTTTCCGTTCGACATAACGGATGTGGCGGAACTGCTTCACTTACGGATACGGCGGCCGAGCCCGCAAGGGCTTTATGTGGATTGTCCTATCTGTAATGACAAGCGAGGGAAAATGCACATCAACACGCAGACCGATACCTGGCGGTGCAATTACTGCAATGAAAGCGGCGGTATGCTGGCTTTATATGCAAAGGTGCATAGCATCAGCACGAGCACTGCCTATCGGGAGATCAGCGATGCGCTGCTCAACGGAGTAAACCTTTCGGATCATGCGGTCAAGTACCCGGATAAGCCGAAGGAAACGCCGGTCGAAGCTGCGCCTGCTGCCGACATTGCCGTGCGCCATAAGACCTATACCGCACTTCTTGCTATGCTGACGCTATCCAAGGAGCACCGTGCGCATCTGCAAACGGTCAGAGGCTTGCCGGATGAACAGATCGAGAGGTTGGGCTACAAGACTATGCCTCCCTTCTATATGTGTCGTTCATTGGCAAACCGGCTTCTGCAAAACGGGCATCAGCTGGATGGCGTGCCGGGATTTTATCAAAAGGACGGTCAGTGGACGATTGCCAGCTCCAGCTTTACTGCCGGCATTATGATCCCTGCACGGACAAGACAAGGTCTTATCAGCGGCTTTCAGATCCGTTTGGATGTGCCGCTGAAGAATGAGGATGATCCGCCGGAAAAGGACGGGGCCAAATACATCTGGTTTTCGTCTGCCGGCAAGCCGAAAGGCACCTCCTCCGGAAGCCCGGCGCATTTTGTCGGTGATCCGAATGCAGGCGTTGTCTATGTGACGGAAGGGCTTTTGAAATCCGACATTGCCCATTATCTGATGAACCGTTCCTTTGCCGCTACGGCCGGCGTCAACAATATGGCGCAGCTGGAGCTTCTACTGAAAGAGCTGGCAGAGAACGGCACGCATACGATCATTGAATCGGAGGATATGGACAAATACCGGAATGAGGCTGCCTGCAAGGGCGCCTTGAAGCTGCACGAATTGGCAAGGAAATACGGCATGGTGTGCCGTGGACTCAACTGGGATCCGAATTACAAGGGCGTGGACGACTGGCAGCTTGCCTTAAAGCGAAACGCCTACGCAAAGGAGGATAGCAGGAAGAATTTCAGGCAAAGATTTATGTACGGTCTTTGTGACTTTGAAGTGATCGACGATGATATTGCACAGTGGCACGAAAGCACTGAATGTGCGTGCGAGCTGCACGAATATCTCGGACTGACGGTGGAAGAGTATTCTTTGTTTGTCAGGAGCTCCGACGAGCTTGAAAATCGGTTGCTGTCGCAAAGGCAGGAGCAACGGTTTCGGATATACCAGTTGGAGGTTAGTCTTTACAAGGTCATTCCCTTTGCCTTCGGCGGAATAAAGGAACTGCAAAAAGCAGGTCACGAATACCCGCCGGCAGCGCAGTACAGGCTGATACATGACGGTATGCTGCATTGTGAGGAAACGGTGAGTGATACAGGGCGGCTCATACGCATTGCCGAACTTTTCGGTGATGTTCTGCCAAAGGATCACCGAGGCAGGAGCGTCGCCCCATCCGATGTGATAGAACTGTATGACGACACGGGACGGCGTTATTTCTACCGTGACACAGACGGTTTTTGTCCGGTGAAGTTTTCTCCGATGCTCGCAAAGAAATAGGAACAGCCGGAAACGGCTATAGGTCAAGAATGGGATACAGCGTGGGTAAAACTGCGCTGTGTCCCTATTTTTATAGGAGGAACATTTTATGAGTGTTGATACCAACAATACGGAATTGAAAAAAGGCGCCGATCTGGCGACTATCGCAGATCAAAGAGATGATCAGCGGCAGCAGGCGGAAGCCGAAGCTGCACAGGAAGTGCTTCAGCGAATGCAGGATACTGCAGCCGAGGACGAAAAGCGCCGCGCTCATGAAGAGGCCGAAGCCAAGCGCAAAGCCGAATGGGAGCAAAAACAGCGTGAAAAAGCCGAAGCTGAACAGGCTGCCTGGGAAAACGCCGTGGCTATGGGTGATGATGAGGTCATGATGGCTTCGATGAAGCGTGTCGGTGATGACGCCGAGCGACTGACCCGCCGCAATATGAAGCAATGCGTGACCGAGCATATTCAGACTAAGTGCCTCAGCGAACCGGAGTTTGCCCGGCAGGTCATGCACCCCCGCAAGAATATGATCCGTTGTTTCCGTTACATTACCCGCAAAGCCAAGGAGTTTGCCGAGCAGGAAATGAAGGACAACGATGAAAAGCCGATTGCAGGCGGTTATGGCTGTGATGTGCCGGATGATATGTGCTATCTCTGGGCCGAAGAATACTTTATGGATATGGACGCAGAGGAAGACAAGGAAAAGGAGGAAAAATTCGTTCCGAAGCCCTATCCCGGAAAGCCGACCCCGAGATCCAATAAGAAAGCCGACAAGAAAAAGTCGGCTCCCAAAAAGGAATCGCCGGCAGAGGAACATCCGAACGATAGCACACAGATGAATTTGTTTGAGGTGGGCGCATGATGAATAAAAGAGTCTTGCGCAAATTTGCAATACCGAGCAACAGTCCTAACCCGAAAAACGGCATTTTCTGTGCCGATCAGGTGAAGTATGTGGTGCGCACGGCGATCAAAAATATCGACCATCAGCGCACGCTGGTACTGTATATCTATGCAAAGGAAAGTGTGCTGGCCGGAAATCATGTCCCTCGCTGGACAATGTTTCAGCAGAAAGGCGGCTATATCACCTTATGCACCGATGATAAAGGCACACGCTGGCAGCAGTCTATGTTCGAGAACCTCGGAAAGGATTACTTTTTCAGGGATAAATGCTCTTTCTATTCTCAGGCCGACGAGAGACGGGTCACGAGATATTGTCAGTCCGAAAAGCAAAAAGGATTTGACAGCCTCTGCCTGCTTCAGTTGGATTTATTGCGGAAAAAGCAAAGGGAAAATGAACTGAAAAAGCAGCGCAGGATCATCGAGCGGATGAAACCGGTAGGCGCATTACCCAGGGACATCAAAGGCTTTATGCACAGAGAGACCCTGCCGCATTATATCTTCTATGATTATGCCAAGGGAAAAGCGCCGAAAAACGCATACTGTACTGCCTGCAAGCATAATGTATCGGTCGCTGAAGCCAAGCACAACGGCGAAGGCGTTTGCCCACACTGCAAGAGGAAAATCACCTTTAAGAGCCGTGGGCGCCGCGGATATATAGTTGACCGTTCTACTGCACAGGTTATTCAGCGGCTGGGTAGCAACGAAATGATCATTCGTTTCGTAAAAGCCTATCGCCGTTATCCGAAAAGCGACACGCCGGAGTTTCATGTTTATGAAAACGCACGGTTGTTTCTTCAATGGGACGGCAGCAAGATCATAGCCAGTGAAAGCTACTATTACGGTTATTCCCGGGATCGTATTACACCGTGGCATCCGGGCGACAGGCCGGTATTCAGCCGGTGGTACTACAATTTTGAGGCAGACTGCTGCGGTTATCTCTATCATCGGAATCTGGACAGTGAGCTGAAAGGAACGCCGTGGCAGTATTCCGCATTGAAGGAATATTATGCAGGAGATCCCACGCCTTTGTATGCCGGACAGTATCTGCAGAAGTATTTACGCTATCCTATGCTGGAGTATTTGGTAAAGCTGAAGCTCTATCGTCTCGCAACCTATGTTGCTTACGGCGATACGGGCGGGGCTCGTTTCTATGACGACAGCGTGCTCAACAGCAAGGGCAAAACCGTAACAGAGGTTTTGGGCGTCGGCAAAAAATATATACCGCTTTTGCAGACGATCGACCCCGGGCCGGACCAGCTTACGATGATCAAAGCATTTCTGCGGGATAATATCCGACCGGATCTGGAACTGATGAAATGGTGCAGCAAAAACGACATCGGAGAGGAAGCGTATATTACGGTTCCCTTGCGCTATATGACGCCCCATAAGCTGATGCGGTATGCTACGGAACAGTTTGCCACACACCGAAAGGCCTCTTATTACGCCCCCGGTTATTATTCCATGCGTGAGATGATGTCCGACTATAAGGATTACCTTTGTATGTGCGAACTATTGGAGCACGATATGAAAAGCAGCTTTGTTCTGTTTCCGAATGATTTGAAGGCGGAGCATGACCGGGTAAATGATATGTCCCGAAATAATGTGTCGCAGGCGTATGATCGGAGAATTGCCAAAATGTTTGAGGGATTGCAGCACCGTTACGGATACACCCAAATGGGGTTTGTTGTTATTCCTCCGCATTCCGCAAAAGAGATCACACAGGAGGGCGATAAACTGCACCACTGTGTCGGACGCTATGTGAAGGATGTGGTAAAAAACAATACCACGATCCTTTTCATCCGAAAAGCGTCCGCACCGAAAAAGCCGTATTGCACGGTAGAGGTGAAGCATGGGGATGTCATTCAGGCAAGGATCCAGAACAATGTTGTCCCGCCGCCCAAGGTGAAGAGATTTATCGAAAGCTGGAAAGAAAATGTGCTATACGCACCTGCTCTTGAACGGGCAGCATAACGAGAAAGGATGATACAGAATGAAAGAAAGATTGATACGGCAGCGTGAACTGACCGCCCGGCTCAATACATACCGGGACGAGTATTACAACCAAAATACTCCGTCAGTATCGGACGCTGTATATGACCGGCTCTTTGATGAGCTGACTGAACTGGAGAAAGAAACCGGCGTAGTGATGTCCAATTCTCCGACGCAGACCGTGGGCTACCCCGTTGTGTCGAGGCTGCCGCAGGCAAAGCACGATATTCCGCTGTTATCGCTGGATAAGACAAAGCTGATAAGCGAGCTGCTTGCATTTCAGGACGGCCGCGCAGTGAATTTCTCACTGAAGCTGGACGGACTGACGACCGAGATCATTTATGAGGGCGGCCTTCTGCAACGGCTCTCTACCCGGGGCGACGGCGACATCGGTGAGGATATTACCCACAACGCCGAAGCCATCGAAGGAATACCGGTGCAGATCCCGTACAAGGAAAGACTGGTCGTTGCCGGTGAGAGTTTTATTCACTGTAGCGACTTTGAACGGCTGCGCCAAAAGCTGGTTGACAGTACGGGAAAGCCGTACCGAAACAGCCGCAATCTTGCTGCCGGCTCCGTCCGTGCTTACAATTCTGCGGTATGCGCCAAGCGGTGCGTCCACTTTTTGCCCTTTGCGGTCATAGAGGGACTGCCGGAGATCGAGGCCGAGACGGACAGCAAACGCATGAAGCTGGCAAAGCTCACTGAATTCGGCTTCGGCAGAGTGCGCTCTCTTCAGTTCACAACGGCAAATAACGATATGATGGATCTGCACATTAAGGTGCTGCGGGACAAAGCGGCCGAGGATGATCTGCCGATCGACGGACTGGTCATGACCTATGACTCCATTTCCTACTCCCGCACCTGCGGACGGACAGGGCACCATTTCAAGGATGGTCTTGCCTTTAAGTTTGAAGACGAGCTCTTTGAAACAAGGCTCGACCACATTGAGTGGACGCCGACCCGTTCCGGTGAGATCTCTCCGGTAGCTGTTTTTGACACGGTAGAGATCGACGGATGCGAGGTGTCCCGTGCAACGCTGCACAACCTCTCTTTTATTGAGGGGCTTGAGTTGATGCCGGGCAACCGCATTCTGGTGAGTAAGCGGAACATGATCATCCCTCAGGTCGAAGAAAACCTTGACCGTGGAGATTTTTCAATGGAAGTGCTGGTTCCGTCTCTCTGCCCCTGCTGTGGGTATCAGACGATGATCCATACTACACAGAAGCGGACCGACGGTGAGCAGAAGCTGACGAAAACACTATTCTGCCACAATCCGAATTGTGCAGCGCAGAATCTGAGGAAATTCGTTCACTTCGTCGGAAAGAAAGCGATGGACATTGATGGACTGTCAGAGGCGACGCTGGAGCAATTCATTGCCCGTGGCTGGCTTCAGGATTTTACGGATATTTACCGGCTGGATAATCACCGGGAAGAGATCATCCGTATGGACGGTTTCGGAGAAAGGTCCTGGCAGCGGTTGTGGGATGCGATTCAAAAAAGCCGCAATACCACATTTGAACGCTATCTTATCGCAATGGACATTCCGATGATCGGCAACACAGCCAGCGCTGCGCTCGGTCGATGCTTCGATCAGAGTCTCCGTGCCTTTGAGGTAGCGGTCGATTCCGGCTATGATTTTACGCAGCTTCCCGATTTCGGAGAAACGCTGCATAACAACATTCACGAATGGTTTTCAGTTGAAGAAAACCGCATTTTATGGGAGGAATTAAAGCCTATGGTAAACATTGAAAAGAAAGAAACCGCTATGTCCGTCGTACAGGACAACCCCTTTGTGGGGAAAACGCTTGTGGTTACGGGCAAGGTCGAGCCGTACACCCGTGACGGCATCAATGCGAAAATATATTCTTTGGGTGCGAAAGCCGGAAGCTCCGTATCCAAGAATACCGACTACCTGATCTGCGGCGAAAATGCCGGCAGTAAGCTCGCCAAGGCGCAAGCGCTCGGCGTTGCCGTACTGTCTCCGGCAGAGTTTTTCCGTATGATCGGAGAGAAATAATCAATAGAATGACGGGCGGAGAGGAAGTCTTTCTTCTCCGCCCTTGTCGGATCGGAGGAAATGCTATGGCAAAGAAATATAGGGTCACCATAACCGAAGCGCTGAAACGAACAGTCGATGTGACGGCAGAAAGCAAAGAGGCCGCTGAGCAGATCGTCGGCGACGAATGGTACAGCGGCAAGCATATTCTGACTGCCGATGATTTTACCGGCGTTGAATTTGAAGCAAATACTATTTAGGAAAGGACTGAAACGAATGGAAGAATTAAAAAAGGCCTTTTACGAGGTCATGTATAAGTATGAAAAATCCTTTGGCGAAACCGGCGTTATGACAAATCTGAACTTATGGGCACAAGAAAAAGCAGGATTGCTCGAATTGCTGCGCCGCCATCCGAATTGGGATGAGGACGCAAAGGCAATCGTGTTTTCCTTTGACGAGGGGCGCGGTATTCAGCGTGATGTCGTGGACGAGATTGCTTTTACTATGGAGGATCTTGCCGCCGAGCAGATCAATGAAGAACAGCGTTTGGAGGATTTCCGCATTGCTCTGCGTGCCGCTGTCAACGAGTACAGCAGCACGCTGTCCGAGCAAACGCTGGAGATCATCCGAACTCGTGGCGGTATAAAATGCGCTGAGGGACAGAAAACCAGCCGGATCATCGGCAAACTGTGCCGCAGTTTCGGTGTGGACGGGCATGAGCGTTATAACGCGGTATTTGCCCAGCTTTCCGATTCTCTGAATCCTCTGCAAATGCTCAAAACGGCGCTGTTATCTCTGCACCCGTGTGATTTTCTTGAAATGTCCAACAAGGACAACACCTGGACTTCCTGCCACAATCTCGAAAGCGGCAGCTATCAGGCCGGTGCACTGTCCTATATGACAGACGATGTAAGTATGATTTTCTTCACGGTTGACCCGGAAGTAAAGGATCATTATTACCGTGCGCCGAGACGGTCACGGCAGATGTTTTTCTACAAGGATCAAACGCTGTTTCAATCAAGGCTCTATCCGAGCGATCTGTCGGAGCAGATGGATCTGTACCGCAGCATCGTGCAGAAAGCGATTGCGACCTGCCTTAGCGTGCCGAATCGCTGGGTGCTGAAAAAGAAGCGCGAAGATGTGAATGAGTGCTGCACCAGCGGGGAAGGCAGCCGGCAATATCCCGATTATAATTACTACGGGAATCTGTCAATGTTAAAAACCGCTGCTGTACCCAGCCATTTCGTCATCGGAGGACCGTCATTCTGTGTTTGCTGCGGCCAAGCATACCATTCGGGTCACTTGAAATGCCGATGTGAGGATACCGTTGTCTGCATGGATTGCGGCAACACTGTCCCCAAGCAAAATGCAAGATATGTGGAAGGAACCTATCATTGCCACGCGTGCCTGCATATCTGCGGCTCGTGCGGTGAGATGATGCACGGAACGATGTATCCGGCTTATGACCGCAGAGGTCGAT
>ULVA01042434.1_pt1 | contig 13050 bp, 10 predicted proteins | sample 1958811 | NCBI WGS metagenome assembly ULVA01 (sample SAMEA4835768, study PRJEB28245) | human gut metagenome | biome: gut microbiome; material: fecal sample | place: Denmark | collected 2008
CTTTACTCTTGCTGCTGAGTAATCATTACTCAAAAGCAAGCATTAATTTGACTTATAGTTAAATTAGAATATCCGGGAGTTATGGAGTTAAAGCTTAGCTTTGCTTCTAACTCCCCTTTCTTTTTTATATATATTTTTGGGGTTATGAAGATATTTGCTATCGGTATGAACTATACCGAACACAATAAATCGCTGCATGGAACGTTATCTAAACCAGAGCGTCCTGTTATTTTTACCAAGGCTGATTCTGCGCTGCTCAACAACGGCAAGCCTTTCTTCATCCCGGATCATCTGGGAAGAATAGAGTATGAGACCGAACTGGTGGTGCGCATCTGCAAGTTGGGCAAGACCATTCCGCAGCGTTTCGCCCACCGCTATTATGATGCGGTGACCGTGGGCATCGACTTTACCGCCCGCGAGATGCAGAAGAAGCTGAGAGAGGCTGGACAGCCTTGGGAGCTTGCCAAGGGCTTCGACGGTTCTGCCGCCATCGGCGAATGGGTGGATATCCAGAAGTTCCGTGACATCCAGGCTATCCACTTCCATCTCAACATCAACGGCGAGAATGTGCAGGAAGGCTGTTCGAGCGATATGCTCTACAAGGTGGATGAAATCATCTCCTACATCAGCCAGTATTTTACGCTCAAGACTGGAGACCTGCTCTATACGGGTTGTCCTACAGGATGCGGTCCGGTGAAGATCGACGACCATCTGGAGGGCTATCTCGAAGATAGAAAGGTGCTTGACTTTATGTGTAAATAGAAAGAATATATGAATAAGAGTAGAATATGGCAATACCTCTGTATCGTGGCAGTGCTGGTGCTGATGGCGCTGCCTGCCTCGGCACAGAGATTCTTCAACCTTACCTCGCAGGAGGTGAAGGTGGACTCCATATTGCCTCAATTCGTATATTCTTTGCCTTTGCAGGGTGATTATCAGGATTCTATCTATACGGTAACAGTGAAATATCCGGAGTATGTGGATATGCCTGCTACCGATATTTCTCATTACAACCGGCTTTCGGGTGCTGCTCTCCCTGAGCAGGTGGCCATCTGCCAGCAGGTAACCGAATGCCGGAAACAAGGCTTGCTGGTGATTTCCTTTTCTCCTCTCGTCTTCAGGGAGCACAGATACCAGGCGCTGGTGAGCTTCATGCTGGATATCCAGGCGAAGCCGCTGGTGCGTTCGCAGAGCCAGTCGCATCTGCTGACACGTTCGCAGCAGGAAGCCCGACTGCAGACCCGCGCGGGGGAGGATTCTTCTCCCGCCTATGCCGACCATTCTGTGCTGGCAAGCGGAAAATGGGCAAAGATCAGGGTGAGCGAAACGGGTATTCATCAGTTGACTGCCGACGTGGTGCGCCGTGCCGGTTTTTCGGATATCAGCAAGGTGAAGATCTACGGTTATGGAGGAAATCTCCAGAACGAAGCGCTCTATGCCCAGGATCTCCGGGACACTGACGACCTGAAGGAGGTGCCGCAGTATGTAGTGGATGGCAGACATTATTTCTACGCCCGCGGTGCGGTGAGCTGGAGCAGCCCGACGGCTACGGTGCGCACCCGCAATCCCTATTCAGACTATGGCTATTATTTCATCACCCAGAGCGATGAGGCGCCGAGTCTCTGGGCAGATTCAGCCTCTTTCGTATCTTCCTGCCATCCGATGCCGGAAGATTATCATTCTCTTTATGAAGTAGATGGGTTCAGTTGGATGCAGGGTGGAAGGAATCTCTTCCATCCTACAGCCGTCAAGGTGGGCGATACCCAGAAGGTGGTCATCACTAATCCTACCGGATGCAGCCGGGGAAAGCTGGTGGTGGCTGTTACCGCCGGTACCAACACCCAGGTGCAGATCAGGAAGAACCGGCAGGAACTGGGAACCATGAGCCTCCAATTGCCTGTCAATACCAGCAGCAGTGCCTATACGGTAGGCGTGGAAAGGAGCGCCACCTATCCGCTTCAGGATTTCGGGGAGAAGGATACCATCGAGATACAGCCACTCAGCGGTGGACCGGTTCATCTGGATTATGTGGCCGTAACCTGGGAGCAGCCTGCGCCCTTTGCCGGTTTCGGAAGCCGGATTCCTGCAGCCGAGTATGTGTATGGCATCACCCCGCAGGATCACCATGCCGACGGGGCTGCTGATATGGTGATCATCATCCCAACCTCGCAGAAACTGCTCAAGCAGGCACAGCGGCTCAAGGAATTCCACGAAATCCACGACGGGCTGCGTGTGAACATCGTGCCCGCCGATGAACTCTATAATGAATTCTCCAGCGGTACCCCCGATGCCAATGCCTACCGCCGCTATCTGCGGATGCTGAGCGACAGGGCGGCTACGGCTGCTGACATGCCTAAGTATCTGCTGCTCTTCGGCGACTGCGTATGGGACAACCGGATGCTCACGGCAGATTGCCGACTGCTTAATCCGGATGATTACCTGCTCTGTCATGAGAGCGATGACTCGTTCAGCAAGACCACCTGCTACGTGAGCGACAGCTGGCTGGGAATCATCGGCGAAGGAAAGGGAGCCGATCCGAAAACCGAACTGCAGGATGTGGCGGTAGGACGATTTCCCGTGACCACGGCGCAGGAAGCCAGGATACTGGTGGACAAGACCATCAGCTACAAGAAGAACGCCAATGCCGGAGCCTGGCAGAACACCCTGATGTTCATGGGCGATGACGGCAACGAGAATCTCCACATGGCGGATGCCAACGAGGTGGCAGACGATATCGCCTCGCTCTATCCGGGCTATCTCATCAGAAAGGTGATGTGGGATGCCTATACCCGACAGACCTCCTCAACGGGAAATACCTATCCCGAAGTCTCCAGTATCATCAGGCAGCAGCAGACTAGTGGTGCCCTGGTGATGGATTATGCCGGACATGGAAGCGAGACCCAGATTTCGCATGAAAACGTGCTCAAGATTACGGATTTCGAATCGTTCAGAAACGAAAACCTGCCGCTGTGGGTGACGGCATCCTGCGACATCATGCCTTATGACGGTACGAAATCTACCATCGGCGAGGCTGCCCTGCTGAATGAAAAAGGTGGAGCTGTGGCATTCTACGGTACCACGCGTACCGTGTTTGCCCAGCAGAACAAGTATATGAACCGCGCCTTCCTGCGCAGGGTGCTGAGCCGGGAAGACGGCAAGCCGCTTGCGATAGGCGAGGCACACCGGCTGGCACAGAACGACGTGATGCTGGGCAATGTGATGGCGGGCGAGATAGACCGCTCGGAAAACCATCTGCAGTATGCCCTGCTCGGAGATCCTGCCCTCTCGCTCAATCTGCCGATGATGAAGGTAGTGGTGGATTCCATCAACGGCATCTCCTGCCAGCGCACCGATACGGTTCCGCTGCTGAGAGCCGGAGATATAGCCAGGATTGCGGGACATGTGGAGTCGGATGTGGATTTCCAGGGTGTCGTGACGGCTACGGTAAGGGATTCCAGGGAACTGGTTACCTGCAAGCTGAATGATGCTACTGCCGACGGAGCCTCCACAGCCTTCCAGTATTACGACCGGCAGAAGACGCTCTATCAGGGTGCTGACAGCGTATCCGGCGGAAAGTTCGCCTTCAGCTTTGCCGTACCCAAGGATATCAATTATTCGGGTAATACCGGACTGATGAATCTCTATGCCGTCAGCAACGACAAGGCGCTGCGGGCGAATGGAGAAAGCGCACGGTTCAAGGTGGGCGGCAGCGTGGTGGCAGAAAATGACTCCATCGGTCCGTCGGTATTCTGCTATCTGAACTCGCCTACCTTCGTGGATGGCGGCAATGTGAATACCACCCCTTATTTCGTGGCAAGGATATCAGACAAGGACGGAATCAATGCCGCAGGAAGCGGACTCGGCCATGACCTGAAGCTGGTGATAGACGGAGATCAGTCGAAGACCTACAATCTCAACGGTTATTTCTCGTATGATTTCGGAACCTATACCAGCGGTTCCACCTGCTACAGTATTCCGGAACTCCCGGCAGGCAGGCATCAGCTTACCTTCACGGCATGGGATATCCAGAACAACAGTTCTACCACCACCCTCCACTTCAATGTGGTAAGCGGTCTGGCTCCATCGCTCTTCGATGTGGGCGTGACGGAGAATCCAGCCCGCAGCACCACCACCTTCATCGTTTCTCACGACAGGACGGAGAGCCGGATGGATGTGGTAATTGAACTCTATGATACTTCGGGCAGACAGCTCTGGCGCCATGCCGAGAGCGGAGTGCCGGCTTCGGAGGTCTATACCGTGAAGTGGGATCTATCGGTAGATGGCGGTCGCCCTCTGGGTACGGGCATCTATCTGTATCGGGTCAAGGTTTCATCGGATGGCAGCAGCTATGCCTCCAAGACCCGGAAACTGATCATTATAAAATAGAAAATATCATCATATAAAATAATGTAGTATGAATAGAATCGTCAAGATATTCGCAACCGGTTTCCTCTCGGTATTGGCGCTGACGGCATCGGCGCAGAACGGAGAGGGAGACACCAAGGAGAGTCTTTTCAATCCGGTAAACTATGCCGTCATCTCTCAGACCATAGCGCCCGATGCCCGCGGCGGAGGTCTGGGTGATGTGGGTGCGGCAACCGATCCGGATGTCAACTCGCAGTATTGGAATCCGGCAAAGTATCCCTTCAACATCTCCAGGGCGGGCGTGGCGCTGAACTTCACTCCATGGCTCCGCTCGCTGGTCAACGACATGAATCTCGCCTATCTCTCGGGCTATTACCGTATAGGCGATTACAGTGCCGTATCCGCTTCGCTCCGTTATTTCAACATGGGTGAGGTGTTTCTTTCTGAGCCGGGAGAAAACGACAATACGATGACCATCAATCCCTATGAGATGTCAATCGATGTGGCTTACTCTCTGATGCTCAGTGAGAAATTCTCCCTGGCGGCAGCCATCCGCTGGATCTATTCCGACCTGCGCTTCGACTATCAGGAGGAAAATTCGCCAGCTTCGGCTTTTGCGGCGGATATCGCAGCCTATTATCAGAACTATGTCAACATCGGACCGCGAGAGTGCCAGTTGGGCATAGGTCTGAACATTTCGAATATCGGCAGCAAGATCACCTTCAGCGGTCAGGAGTATGGCGAGTTCCTGCCTACCAATCTGCGTCTGGGAGCCTCACTGATGATTCCTATCGACGAGTACAACCGCTTTACCATAGCCGCAGATGCCAACAAGTATCTCGTACCGACGGTTCCAGCTCAGAAGGAGGGAGAGGACAACTCGGAATATGAAGACCGTGTGCATCGCGAATACAACGACATTTCGGGCATCAGCGGCATCTTCAAGAGCTTCAGCGATGCCCCAGGCGGATTCAAGGAAGAGCTGGAGGAAATCAACTATGGCGTAGGTGCCGAGTATGTATATAATGACAAGTTTGCCCTGCGTGCCGGTTATCATCACGAGAGCCAGAGCAAGGGCAACCGCAAGTACTTCACGGTGGGAGCCGGCTTCAAGATGAATGTCTTCTCGCTCGATGCTTCCTATGTGGTAGCCACCGCCAAGAGCAATCCGCTCGACCAGACCCTGCGCTTTACGCTGGCGTTCGATATGGACGGATTGAAAGACCTGTTCAAGCGATAGATAAACATATTAATAACTTTAATCATAAATAATAGATTATGAATATTCGTGTAGGATTTGGATACGATGTTCACAAGCTGGTAGAGAACCGTGACTTGTGGCTGGGAGGTATCAAGATAGATTATGAGTTGGGTTTGCTCGGCCATAGTGATGCCGACGTGTTGATTCACGCCATTTGTGATGCCCTGCTGGGTGCAGCCAATATGCGTGATATCGGTTATCATTTCCCTGATACGGCAGCAGAGACCCTCAATGTGGATTCCAAGATTCTGCTCAAGAAGACGATGGACCTGATTGCCACCAAGGGATATACCCTGGGCAACATCGATGCAACCATCTGTGCAGAGCGTCCGAAGCTCAATCCGCATGTTCCTGCCATGAAGGAATGCCTGGCAAAAGTGATGGGTGTAGAGGAAGACCAGATCTCCATCAAGGCTACAACCACAGAGAAGTTGGGCTTTACCGGAAGAATGGAAGGAATCTCGGCTTACGCTACAGTATTGATAGTAAAAGTTTAACGGGAGTTAAAATCTCGTTGATTTTTGATGAAATTTCTAATAATTCGTTGATTTACATCAAAAAAACTCAAAAATAATACTTTTTTTGCCGGATTATTTGGAGATTCGTAGAAAAAGTACTATCTTTGCAGCGTCAAAAGGTTAATAGATTGTTTAGGTTAGTAGTAATAGATTTAGGTTTTTAGTTATTAGGTTTTAAGGTAGATTGTTTAACAGATAATTGAGAAGGTCGTGAGACTATTTTGATTAGAATTTTTAAGTTAAACATAGTGCATGCCACAGCTCGTTGAGAGTTGTGGCATGTTTTATTATATCCATTCTCCTTATCTTATGAAAACATTCTCATCATTTCAGAAAAAACATTCTCTTTATCTCAGAAAAGTCTCCTTTTTTCTTCGCCAACTCAAATTTTTACATTATCTTTGCAAGCAGAATTAAAAGGATAATCATGAGAGTACTCATAGTAAATACAAGTGAGAAGGCGGGTGGAGCTGCCGTGGCTGCCAACCGCCTGATGGATGCCCTTAACAACAATGGTGTTAAGGCAAAGATGCTGGTGCGCGATAAGGTGACCGATGATATTACCGTGGTAGGGTTGCCACGCTCGTTCAGGATGCAGTGGAATTTTCTGTGGGAGCGCTGGTGCATCTTCTGCCGCCTTCATTTTTCCAAGAAGAATCTCTTTGCACTCGATATCGCCAATGCGGGATACGACATCACTTCTCTGCCGGAGTTCAAGGAGGCTGACATCATCCATCTGCACTGGGTCAATCAGGGCATGCTTTCGCTGAAGACCATCCGGAAGATCATCAGCAGCGGAAAACCGGTGGTATGGACCATGCACGACATCTGGCCGGCTTCATCCATCTGTCATCTCACCCTGGGGTGCCATCATTACAACAATGGCTGCGGCAACTGCAAGTATCTGCCGGGAAACGGGGGGAAGAACGATCTGTCGGCTAAGATATGGAAGAAGAAGCAGAAGGTGTATAACAGTGGGGCTCTTTCCTTTGTTACCTGCAGCAGATGGCTGGCAGCGGAAGCCCGGTTGAGCGGACTCCTGGCGGGTCATCGCATCGAGACGATTCCCAATCCGATAGATACCCATGTATATTATCCGCAGGACAAGCTGGAATCCCGTCTGCGCACGCAGCTGCCGCAGGACAAGCGCATCATCCTCTTCATCGCCCAGAGAGCCACCAATCCCTATAAGGGCATGGATTATCTGATAGAGGCGTGCCGGCTGATGGCTGAGCAGCATCCCGAGATGAGGGAGAACACCTGCGTGGCTATCCTGGGTGGACACAGCGAAGAGTTCGAAGGCAAGCTTTCGTTCCCGATCGTTTCGCTCGGTTATGTGAGTGATGACAAGCGCATCGCAGATATTTACAATGCTGCCGATGTCTTCGTGCTTCCTTCCCTGTCGGAGAATCTGCCGAATACCATCATGGAGGCGATGGCTTGCGGCGTGCCGAGCGTAGGATTCAAGGTGGGCGGCATACCGGAGATGATCGATCATCAGAAGAACGGATATGTGGCAAACTACCGCGATGCCAAGGATCTGGCGGCTGGCATCCACTGGGTGCTGGAAGAAGCCGACCGGGAGAATCTGAAGAAGGCGTGCCTGCAGAAAGTGATGCATAACTATTCGCAGCATGCGGTGGCGCTGAAATATGTTGAGGTGTATAATCAGGCGATGGCCTTTAAAAACTACCGGATATGATTAAGTTTACTGTCGTAACCTGTACCTACAATGCTGAGCGTGTGTTGCAGCGTACGTTGGATAGTGTGAATAAGCAGACTTACTGCAACATCGAGCACCTGATCATAGATGGTGTTTCGAAGGACAAGACCCTGGCTATGGTTCGGGCATACCAGAACAGGGCAAAGGCTGGAGAGAATGCCCACGAAATCGTGGTGTATTCGGAACCCGACAAGGGACTCTATGATGCCATGAACAAGGGCATCGACCGTGCCACGGGTGACTATCTCGTGTTTCTGAATGCGGGAGACGTGTTTCCTTCTGACGATACCCTGGAGTATGTGGAGGGATGCGTAGGCGAGGGCGAGAACCTGCCGGGCGTGCTTTATGGAGATACCGATATCGTGAACGACGAGGGACGGTTCCTGCGCCATCGCCGTCTTTCGCCTCCTAAGAAGTTGAACTGGCGCTCGTTCAAGTGGGGAATGCTCGTCTGTCATCAGTCGTTTTATGCCCGCACGGATATCGCCCGCCAAATCCATTATAATCTTCACTATCGCCTTTCGGCAGATGTGGATTGGTGCATCCGCATCATGAAGGCGTCTCAGCAGCGCCATCTTCCGTTGCGCAATGTGCATGCAGTCATCACCAACTATCTGGATGGCGGCATGTCGGTGCAGAACCACAAGGCTTCGCTCAAGGAGCGTTTCGAGGTGATGCGCAGCAACTATGGCATTGTCACTACGGTTCTGGTGCATACCTGGTTTGTGGTGAGGAGTCTCTTCAAGCGCTAGTTCGCATGGTTTTAGCAAGAAAAAATAAATTTAAATGGCAGAAACATTAAAGGAAAAAACAGCAAAGGGCCTCTTCTGGGGAGCCATGAATAATGGGGCGATGCAGGTTATCGGACTGATATTCGGCATCGTCCTGGGCAGACTGTTGTCGCCAAGCGATTATGGTATGATCGCTATGATTACTGTTTTTTCTCTGATAGCCAATGCCTTGCAGAATTCGGGCTTCATCACGGCTATCACGAATATCAAGGAACCTACAGATAATGACTATAACTCCGTATTCTGGTTTAATATCTCTGTAGGTGGTTTTCTATACCTGGTACTTTTTCTCTGTGCCCCTCTGATAGCGGGCTATTATCATACTCCGGCACTGGTTCCTCTTTGCCGGTATGCATTCCTGTCGCTGTTATTCTCCAGCCTCTGTACGGCTCAGTCGGCTTATCTCTTCAAGCACATGATGGTGAAGCAGAGGGCGCAGTCGGGCATCATCGCCACGCTCTTTTCGAGTGTGGTAGGAGTGATCATGGCGTTTTGCGGCATGTCTTATTGGGCTTTGGCTACCCAGACCATCGTTTACAGCATCGTGAATACGGCGCTGTTCTGGCATTATTCTCCGTGGCGCCCGAGTCTGCGGTTCGATTTCGAACCTATCCGCAGGATGTTCAAGTTCAGTTGCAAACTGCTGGCTTCCACCATCACCACGCATATCAACAACAATGTGCTGAATATCCTGCTGGGTCATTACTTCACGGCGCATGATACGGGTAATTACAACCAGGCTTCGCAGTGGAACTTCAAGGCTTACAGCGTGATACAGGGAATGGTGGATTCGGTGGCCCAGCCTGTGCTGGTAGATCTCCGTGAGCAGCCGGGACGCCAGTTGGAAGCCTTGCGCAAGCTGATCCGCTTCACGGCATTCATCTCCTTCCCGCTGATGCTGGGATTTGGAATGGTGGCTAGGGAGTTCATCGTCCTGGCTATCACCGAAAAATGGCTGGCAAGTGCCTTCCTGTTGCAGATTCTCTGCGTGAGTGGTGCCATCATTCCGATGAGCCAGCTGATGTCGAGTCTGGTGGTGAGCAACGGTAAGTCGGGTACTTATTTTGGGGTGACCTTTGCCCTGGGTGTGGTTCAGATTCTGACGATGATTCTGATATGGCATTGGGGCATCCGCACGATGGTCATCGCCTACGTGCTGCTGAACATCATCTGGCTGTTCGTATGGCAGTATTTCTCCCGTCGCCTGATAGGCTATCGGGTATGGATGTTCCTGAAGGATATCCTGCCGTTTGCGCTGGCTGCCCTGGCGGTGATGACGGCTACCTATTTCGCCACGCAGTCTATCCACAATTTGTGGCTGCTCCTGCTTTGCCGCATTCTGATGGCTGTGGTGCTGTACTATCTGGTGATGCGTATTGCCGGTGCCGCCATTCTGAAGGAGTGTATGGCTTTCGTGAAGAAGAAAATGGGAAAGAAGTAACCTTGATGGGTTCATATAAATTAATCAGAATGAAGGATGAATACAAATAAGACAGTTTCAATCATCATGGGCACCTACAATGGTGCCGAATATATCAGGGAACAGTTGGATTCCATACTCTCGCAGACCTATCCCCTGAAGGAGATCATCATCCAGGATGATGGTTCTACGGATGATACGGTGGCGATTTGCACAGCCTATGCCGAGAAGTTTCCTATCATACATTTCTCGCGCAATGCCAGCAATCTGGGATTCAATCAGAACTTCAAGTCGGCTGCGATGAAGGCAACGGGCGATTTTGTGGCTTTCAGCGATCAGGATGATGTCTGGTTTCCTACCAAGATAGAGAAGCAGGTGGCTGCCATCGGCAATCATGACATCTGTTTTTCTACCCATCTGCGTGGTGCCGACAGGGAGCATACGCATCTTGTGAATCCTCAGTACAGCCTGGAGGCGCTGCTCTTCTGCGGATTTGCCGGACATACCATGCTGCTCCGCCGGGAGTTTATCCAGACAAGTGAATACTGGCTGCCGAATATCATGTACGATTGGAGTCTTGCCATCTGCGCCCAGTTGCACGGCGGTATCGTGATGGTAGATGAACCACTGAACTGGCATCGCACGAATCTGGCTTCTGCCTGTCATGAGGAACTGAAGCAGGCAGGCAAGAAGGTGGATGCCCGCCCTACCTATCAGCCTTACCTCTATGGTATCGCCAATTATCGCAGATTGCAGCAGCAGCCCAACTGGCAGATGCTCTATACCTATATATATGAGCATACCCGGGAGCCGAAGTTTGCGCTGGCACATCGCATGAGCTATTATATGCTGCATCACAATCTGCTGGCACTCTTCTGCCTCTGCTTCCTCTGTCTGAAGCATGGTGACAAGATATACTACAGCAAGCATCAGCGGGGCTTGATGGCAAAGATACGTGCCTTCTGCTATCCGTTGATCTTCTCATATAATAACATTCAATATAATAGACAATCTTAAAATACGAACTTTATGAATATTGCATTATTGACTGCAGGCGGTGTTGGTAACCGTATGGGACAGGATATCCCAAAGCAATTTATGACGATTGATAACATACCTGTTATCATCTATACCATGCAGGCTTTCCAGAGCCATCCTCAGATAGACGCCATCTGCGTGGTGTGCCTCAAGGGATGGGAAGTGGTACTGCAGGCGTATGCCAACCAGTTTAACATCACCAAGCTGAAGTGGATCTTCGAGGGTGGTGACAGCAATCAGCACTCCATCCGCAATGGCTTGTGGGGCTTGCGCGATGCCGGATGTGCAGAGGATGATATCATATTGGTACACGATGGTGTGCGCCCGCTGGTGGCAGAGCGAATCATTACCGAGAATATCGAGAAGTGCAGAAAGTATGGTTATGCCATTACGGGTATGATCTGCAAGGAGGCTATCATGCAGAAGGTGGATGACTGTGTGAAGAATATCGACATCCCACGCGAGCGGCTGGTTCGCACCCAGACTCCCCATACCTATCCTCTCGGCACTTTGCTGAAGGCGCACGCCGAGGCTGATGCCAAGGGTATTGACGGCACGGTGGCATCCTGTACCTTGATGGCTGAGCTGGGAGTGGATAACCAGCACCTGGTGATGGGATCTGAGAAAAACGGATTGAAGCTTACCCAGACGGAGGATGTGGAGCTGTTTAAGGCATTGAAGCATACCACCAAGGATGAGTGGCTGAAATAGATAATAGGCTCTGCCGATATAAGTTGAAATAGATAATAGAAGGAAATAGATAGTAGGATGAAACAGACAAATCTATATAATGAAGATGTAAAGGCGGCTTTGGCTGCGTTTGAGCTGCCATGGCAGCAGCTTTCGGGCAAGAATATCTTGGTGCTGGGCGCTACTGGATTGATTGGTGGCTGTCTGGTTGATATGCTGATGCAGCATGAGGGACTGGATTATCAGGTTTATGCTGCGGGTCGTAACGAAGAGCGGGCTAACAGGCGCTTTTCGGCGTATCTTGATTCCGGACATTATCATTTTCTTCCTTTTGATGTTACGGCTCCCTTGTCGGTGGATATCTCTTTCGATTATATCGTGGATGCTGCTGGCGGTGCCTGTCCACAGCTTTATAGCGAGGATCCTGTGGGAGTGATGAAGTCTAATATCTTCGGCGTGGATAATCTGTTGCGCTTTGGACTGCAGCACGGCTTGAAGAAATTGGTCTATGTATCTTCCGGAGAAGTCTATGGCGAGGGCGACGGTCGTGTCTTTGAAGAAAGCTATAGCGGGTATATTGATCCTACTACGGTGAGGGCGTGCTATCCTTCGGCAAAACGTGCTTCCGAGACGCTTTGTATCTGCTATGCTCATCAGTATGGCATTGAGGTGTCCATCGCCCGTCCGAGTCATATCTACGGTCCGTTCTTTACAGAGAACGATAATCGTGTTTATGCCCAGTTTATCCGCAATGTATTGCGTGGCGAGGATATCGTACTGAAGAGTAAGGGAGAGGCGTTCCGTTCGTGGACTTATGTGGTGGATTGTGCGATGGCGCTGCTTTATATCCTGCTGAAGGGCGGGAACGGCGAGGCATATAATATAGCCAATGAGGAGTCGAATGTAAGCATCAGAACCTTGGCAGAAACTGTTGCTGATCTGGCTGGCAGAAAGGTGGTCTTTGATATTCCCGATGATGCCAGTCATGGCAATACCACTCCTATTACCAAGGCTGTTTTTGCTACGGATAAGTTGGAAGCTCTGGGCTGGAAGCCGATTACATTATTAAAGGATGGTCTGGCTCATACCATCCAGGTTTTGCAGTAAATGATAGATTGAGTTTTTGCATGTGGCTTAAGAACGGGCTGAGGCCCCCAAAAACAGAAGCAGCACGCCCTGAAAGGCTACAAAGAACGAGAAGCAACACGCCCTGTTTTACTCTAATTGAGCAAGCTTTGAGCGTA
>ULVA01075044.1_pt1 | contig 13039 bp, 7 predicted proteins | sample 1958811 | NCBI WGS metagenome assembly ULVA01 (sample SAMEA4835768, study PRJEB28245) | human gut metagenome | biome: gut microbiome; material: fecal sample | place: Denmark | collected 2008
TACCAAATTACTTGACATAGGGCTACGCTTATATTGTACCAGACTAAAGAAAAGGATCGGATAAAAAGTTGGTTTTATTACGGAGTAGCACAATATTAGAAAAGATGCCGTCTGAAAAGGCGGCATCTTTCATACATATCGATTATTCTTATACTTGTCTGTTTCAAACAGTTTTGAAAGAGGAATATTCATCGCAGAAGCAATCTTTTCTGTTGCGGTGAACATCCTGCATTTTTCAAAATCGATACGAAAAGTGACAAAAAATTCACGCCGACTCTTGAAAAACTACGGATATTCGTATATAATATATATTGAATTGTTATATCTATCAGAAAGGAGTGGCGCATGAAAGGTTATCTCTCCATACGGGAAGCTTCCTACAAATGGGGTATATCGGAGAGACGCGTCAATCAGTATGTGGCACAGGGACGCATCCCCGGTGCAGAGCGTTTCGGGCGTTCATGGGCAATTCCCGATGATGCCGTAAAGCCCACAGACCCCCGTAAACAAACGCCGCCGATACCCGGCACAAACAGTAAAACAAAATGAAACATTTTTGAAAGGAGGTCCCGCATGACGAAACAGAATCACAAAACAGGCTTTCTCGTAGCCGCAATGGTTTTCTCTGCGATCGCTTTACGGGTTTTGGGAAAGTTTGATATCTTGAAAGTTCCGGGTGGGATCCTCCGCTCGCTGATCTATATCGCCCTGTATATCGGATGGGGAATTTCCGTCAGCAAACGGATCATTCAGGTACAGGTGCGCCATTATCTGATTGCCGTTTCCGGCTTAATGGTTTTTTGGTTTGTTATCCGTTCAATGAGATACTTTTTTATAACCGATATCGGAATAGCACGGCAACTATGGTACCTGTACTACCTGCCAATGCTGTTTATCCCGCTGTTTTCTTTGTTTGTGGCCATCTCACTGGGCAAGCCCGAGAACGCAAGGCTGTCGAAAACGGCGCGGCTGTTATTATCTATTCCCACGGTTCTTTGTCTGCTGCTGGTGCTTACAAATGATTTCCATCAGCTTGTCTTTTCCTTCCCGGAAGGAGAGGTATGGACGGACATAAACAATGGATACACATTCGGATATTATATCGTACTCGGGTGGGAGATACTTTGCTCTTTAGCGGCATTTATCATCATGATAATCAAGTGCCGGCTCTCATATAGGAAAAAATATCTGCCGTTTTTGCTGTTAACAGCTTCTATCGGATATGCCTTGATATATGTCAGCGGCGCAGAATGGATGCAGCTGATCGGCGGCGACATCACGGCAGCGCAGTGTCTGATGTTCACCGGAATCTTGGAATGCTGTATTCAGTGCGGGCTGATCCAGACCAACACCGGCTATGAAGAACTGTTTATGGTCAGCAGACTCGGCGCACAGATTACGGATCAGGGAAACACGGTCTGCCTTGCCAGCTCCAATGCCGGGGGGCTGACCGATGAGCAGAGAATGAGTGCCAAAACGCATCCTGTTTTGGCGGATAAAACGACACTGATCAAAAGCAAACCGATTCGTTTCGGTCATGTGCTGTGGCAGGAGGACGTTTCAGAGCTTACCGAAGCCATTGAGCAGATCGAAGAAAACTGCCGGGATCTTTCGGAGCGTAACCGCCTCCGTCAGGAAAATCTGGAAACGAAAAAGAAAATCCTTTCCTTGCAGGAAAAGAACCGGGCAGCCGATGTGCTCAACCGGGAAACGGCTGGACAGATCAGCATGATTGAACATCTGCTGACACAGTATGATACGGAAAATGATGCGAAAAAACGAGAAAAACTTCTTGCAGGTGCAGCGGTTTTGGGTGCATACATAAAGCGCTACGGCAATCTTCTGCTTGTCAGCCATCGGGAAGAAACGACGGATATTCGCGACCTGTCAAGATGCTTTGAGGATTCTTTTGTGAATCTGGAACTGCTGGATGTGAAATGCCTTTGTACGCTCCCTGCGGATGTTATCCTGGCGACAAAGGATATGCTTCGCATATACCGCACCTTTGAAACGATACTGGAGGACTGTCTGTTCGACCTTCACAGTGTGTGGGTCAATGCCCGTGAAAGAAAGGGACAGTTTCTTGTGTCCATTGACTTTGTCTGCGATACCGATTTATCCGGCCATAAGGCAGACGCAGATTTGTATTCCTGCGAGGACGGAACCTGCCGCTTTACCTTCCAATTGCAGAAAGGCGGTGAGGGCGCATGAAAGCACGCAAAGCTATCGAAAAAATCAAAGCAAAACACGATCTGCGCAGTGCGGTAAAAGAAGCGCTGGACACCCTGCCCTCAGCCGTCTGTTACTTCACTCCCGCAGGCACCGTCAAGCTGTGCAATACGGCGATGTATGAGCTTTACCGCAAAATCACGCAAAGCGACCTGCAAAGTCTTACCGAGCTGAACGAAGCGCTGGAGGGCTGTGATAACACCACCGGCGTCATCCGGGACGGAAATGTATTCCTTTTCCCTGACGGACACGCATGGCAGTATTCCGCAGAGAAGATCACGACCGCACAAGGCGAGGTTTATACCGAAGTCATATTCGATGATGTGACCGAACTGTACGAAAAACAGCAGGAACTGAAGTGCCAGTCACGGGAACTGAAAAAGATGTACCGTGAGCTGAAAGTCCTGTCGGACAATGTACTGGAAATGACAAGAGAACAGGAAATCCTGAACCTGAAAACGCGGCTGCACGATCAGATGAATATGGGAGTTGCCGCCATACGGCAGATTTTGCGGCAAAACACCACTTCCGAAGAAAACGCCGCCGCTGTCAGGCAGTTTCGCCGTGCCATTCAGGTATTGCGTGAGGAAAACGTCTATCCCCGGGACGATGTGTCGGAGTTTATCCGGGATGCAGAGGTTTCCGGCGTCCGTGTGGAAATAAACGGCGAGCTTCCGACGGAGGCGAAGCTGCTCAAAGCCCTTCTTGCGGTCATGCGGGAAGCCTGTATCAACGCCGCCCGTCATGCGGATGCAACGGCTATGTACGTGGTATCGGAGCAGACAGAAGCTGCCGTCACCTTACATATCACCAACGACGGCAGACAGCCGGAGGGAGACATCACCCCCCGGGGCGGGCTTGTGTATCTGGAAAAACAGATCACGAGAGCAGGCGGCTGGATGGAGATACAGTCGCAGCCGGAATTTTTGCTGACGGTTACTTTGCCGGTTGGCGCAGAAAAACAGGAACAGGAGGTGCAGGTATGACAAGGGTGCTTGTGGTAGACGACCAGCGTATCGCACGGGAATATATGGAGAATGTTGTGCGCGGCAGCGAAGGCTACGAACTGGTGGGCAGTCTCACAAAAGCGGATATGGCCGCTACCGTCTGTCGCCGAAGCGCAGTGGAACTGGTACTGATGGATGTCTGCACCCACGGCAGAATGGACGGCATTGAAGCCGCCGCCGAGCTGAGAGAACAGTTCCCGAAGCTCAAAATCATTATCGTCACCTCCATGCCGGAGGAAAGCTTTATCAAGCGGGCAAAAGAGGTGGGAGCGGACAGCTTCTGGCACAAGGAAGTAAGCCCCGAGGAGCTGATCACCGTGATGGACGCCACCATGCAGGGCAAGCATATGTGGCCGGGCGAAACGCCCATTGTCAAGCTGGGCGTTACCACCAGCAAAGAGCTGACCGATGCACAGCTCAAGGTTTTACGGCTGGTCTGCGAGGGACTGGAATACAATGAGATCGCGCAGGAGTTGAACATCACAGTCAGAACCGTTAAATGGCACGTTTCCAAGATTCTTGAGGAGACCGGTTTTTCCAACAAGACCCAGCTTGCCATTGCTGTCACAGGCAAGCGCCTCATTATTCCAAAGCTGCTTGACAATACAGATGACGAGGACGATCTTCCCATCGCGTAAAACAAACTGAATAGCCCGATATACCCGGTTTCCGATGCGAGACCGGGTATTTTTTTGAAAAAATTTCTGCAATACTGTACTTAGGGACGGTGTGTTTTGAAAAACGATCCGGTATAATAGGGTTGAATATGGGGTTACTGCGCTTTTTTATGCCCAAATATCATCAGTGCGTAAAAAAGAGAACTTGGAGGTGAGGCAAATGCGGAGAGTAGTGATCGATATGCAGAACGCCCTGTTTGCAGATGCGGTTGCCGAAGCCCTGCGCCGGTTTGATCCCGATTTTGATCCGGTGATGAGCGACAGTCCGGACAAAACGTTGTTTTTGTGCGATGCCGTGCTTGCGAATGTCCTGATTATGGAAGTTACCGCCTACACGCCGTGGAAGCTGGAGGAGCGGATGAAGATCCGTGCCGAGCTGAAGAAAACCAACCCAGACTGCAAAATTGTACTGGTTGTGGACGAAAACACCGAAAAGAAGCTGGCGGACAAGGTGCGTCAGGCGAAGAAGGACGGGCTTGTTGACAATTTCATCTACGGCTCTGTTTCTTCCACCTATCTTTCGGCGGTCATCGATGCTTTGTAAGGAGGACGGGAGTGATGGAATGATATGATTGCATTTGACGCTTCTTCGTTCTCTGAACGGATGGGCAATGGCAGAAGCTCTCTTTGCCGTGTGGGAGAGCCGATAAATCAATTCACACGGTCAGATCACCCGGCAAAATGCCGGAAAGAAACAAGGAGGAATTGCTTATGAAAGCAAAAATGAAACTTACAAGGCTGTGGAGCTTCCTGCTCACCCTTGTGATGGTGGTGGGATTGTTGCCGACCGTGGCGTATGCAGAAACTTCTACAGTCTATATCACAAAAATTGAAATTAATGATTTCAATCCGGAGTTTCATACCGGAATGACTGGTACTGCTGCAAAAAAATCTCTTACATTTTCTTACCCTGATGATGCCAATTACAGCAAAGACAATGATAATATATTCATCAAGCAAAACGGAAGCTTCATTTACGGTAATAATCTGACAGCCGGAGAAGCCACATTAATTATACCTGCTTATGCAAATCCGTTTGGTAATAATGAAGAAAACCCTGCTTATGATTTTGACAAGGATAATCTTAATAGCATAGAAGTGTGGATCAATGGAGAAAAGAGAACAGATGTAGAGGTAAAGGGGTACAATAGTGCATGGCGCAAAGTTGAAATATATATTCCGGTTACTGTATCGGAATATACAGGCTTAACGCATACGGTGACATTTGATTCCAACGGAGGAACTGCTGTCGAAAGTCAGCAGGTTGTAAATAGCGGGTATGCCAGTGAGCCTTCCAAGCCGACAAAAGATGGCAAGGTCTTTATCGGATGGTATACGGATCCCGAGTTGACCACAAAGTTCAATTTCTCCTCAATCCCGATTACATCTGACATAACTCTCTATGCCAAATGGGAAGACAAGGTTGTCACACAGTATATTACCAAAATTGAAATTAACAATTTTAATCCGAAATTTCATACCGGAATGACTGGTGATGCTGCAACAGATTCTCTTACATTTTCTTACCCTGATGATGCCAATTACAGCAAAGGCAATGATAATAGATACATCAAGCAAAACGGAAGCTTCATTTACGATAATAATCTGACAGCCGGAGCAGCCACATTAATGATATCTGTTTATGCAAATCCGTTTGGTAATAATGTAGAAAACCCTGCTTATGATTTTGATGAGGCGAATCTTAATAGCATAGAAGTGTGGATCGACGGAGAAAAGAGAACAGATGTAGAGGTGAAGGGGTACAATAGTGCATGGCGCAAAGTTGATATATATATTCCGGTTACTGTATCGGAATACACAAGCTTAAATCATACCGTATCCTTTGCGGCTAACGGCGGTACAGGCACAATGGCAGATGTAACCGGTGTTTCCGGCGACTATGTGCTTCCCGTTTGCGACTTCACAGCACCTAACGGCAAGCAGTTCAAGGCTTGGAGCGTTGGCGGTGTTGAAAAGGCTGCTGGCGATAAGATTACCGTTACTGCTAACACTACCGTAACCGCTATTTGGGAGGCTGTTGAGTACAATGTAACCGTGACAGGCGGTACTGCATCCGTTAGTGCAGGCACTCCGATCACCAAGGCAACAATGGGTACAACGGTTACCCTGACCGCAAATGCGGCTTCTGACGGTATGATATTTGATAAATGGGTTGTAGAGGATGGAAGTGCAAGCATCACCCTTGCGGACGCAAACAGCGCAACCACCACCTTCACAATGCCTGCCGGCGAAGTCAGCGTGAAAGCGACCTATCGCTCTTATATCACGATCAACTTGGCGGCAGGCGAAGGAAGCGGCACGATGGAGCCACTCATTCTAAAAGCCACCTATGGTTATTATGAATTAATCGCTCCGGATTGCACATTTACACCGCCGGCAAATAAGGTGTTTGACAAGTGGCAGTTCAGTAAGGATGACAGTTATCTCAAACCGGGAGACACAAAAACTATATGGTCTTCTGCCAACGGGGCGACGCTGACTGCAATTTGGAAGGACGCTCCTGTAACACCTGCAATCAACAGTGTAACAGTTTCACCTGCAACAGCAGGGGTAACAAAGGGCAAAACACAGCAATTCACAGCAACAGTAGATAAGACAGGCGATATTGCCGATACAGTAACATGGTCGGTAAACAGCACAAAATCAACAATATCCGATACCGGTTTACTTACAGTAGGAGCAGACGAAACAGCAAAAACTCTTACGGTAACGGCAACCTCAACAGCTGATACAACAAAGAGCGGTACAGCCACAGTAACCGTAAAAGTTCCTGTATTCTACATTACCGTAACAAACGGTAAGGTTACCGACGGCGCAGGCAATTCTCTCGTCGCAGTGCCGGAGGGTGCAGGGATTATATTTACCGCAAATGAACCTGAAACAGGAAAACAGTTTAAGGAATGGACAGGACTTGACGGCGTAGAATTTGTTGACGGCACAAGCAAAACAAGTTCAACAGCAAAAATCAAGATGCCTGCAAGAGCGGTTACAGCAACTGCAGTATATGAGGACGCACCTAATGCCAACCCTGCAAAACCGACAATCTCGGTAAACGGAACATATATATATACAGGTTCTGAGCAGACGGCAACAGTCAGCGGCTATGACAGCACAACAATGAACATTACAGGAAATGTCGGTACAAATGCCGGAGGCTATACTGTAAGCGTAACATCAAAGACAGGAAAGTGGGCAGACGGCACAACCGATGCTGTAACAGCAGACTGGAGTATTCAGAAGGCTAATCCTACATATGAAGTACCTACAGGCTTAGAGGGAACAAAGGGCAACGCACTTTCAACAGTAACACTTCCTGCCGGCTTTACATGGGCTGACGGAACAACTGAAATGAATACAACAGGAAATCAGACATTCCCTGCAACATTTACACCGAGTGATACTGACAACTACAATGTAGTAAACAATATCAGCGTAACAGTAAATGTAAAGGAAGCAGCTCCAACAACATACGAAGTAACAGTAACAAACGGTACCGGCGGCGGTAACTATGAGGAAGGTGCAACAGTTAGCATTACCGCAAATGCGGCTCCTTCCGGTCAGATGTTTGATAAGTGGGAAGTTGTAAGCGGAAGCATCACCCTTGCGGACGCAAACAGCGCAACCACCACCTTCACAATGCCTGCCGGCGAAGTCAGCGTGAAAGCGACCTATAAGGCTGCACCGCATACCCATACTTTCGATCAGGAAACCATTAAGGACGCAGCTCTGAAAACTGCTGCTGACTGCACCCATGATGCAGTTTACTACAAGAGCTGCTCCTGCGGAGCAATCAGCACAAATGATGCCGACACCTTTACAGCCGCCGGTTCTGCTCTCGGTCACGATTACACCAAAAAGGTGGAAAACAATACTTATTTGAAGACTGCAGCTTCAAAATGCACGGAGTACAATGTGTACTGGTACGCATGCTCCCGTTGCGATGCCAATGCGAAAGATGACGCTGCGGCAACCGATAAGTATTACACCAGCACCACCGCCGGCAATCACAGCTTCACCGAGAAGATTGAAGATGCCGCACACTATGTTGCCGGCACCGGCACAAACTGCCAGAGTGTAAAGAAGTACTACTATGACTGCGCATACTGCGATCAGATCGGTACTACCACTTGGAATAGCACCACCTACGGTCCGCACGACTATGACACCGTATGGAGCAACGACAAGTCCGGTCACTGGCATGAGTGCTCTTTGTGCCACGACAAGAAGGACGAAGCAGCTCATACTCCCGGCGCAGCGGCGACCGAGACAACACCGCAGAAGTGTACTGAATGTGATTACATCATCACTCCTGCACTGGGTCACACCCACAGCCTGACTCCTGTTGCCGCCAAGGATGCCACCTGCACTAATGACGGAAACACCGCATACTATGTATGCTCCGGCTGCAGCAAGTGGTATGAGGATGCAGCAGGTAATGTTGAAATTACGGACCACAGCAGTGTTGTACGTGGCGCACTGGGTCACAACTGGAAAGCTGCAACCTGCACCGCTCCTAAGACCTGTAATACCTGTGGTGCAACCGAAGGTGATCCTCTCGGGCATAGCGAAGGCACCGAATGGAAGTATGACAGTGAAAACCATTGGCACACTTGTACTGTTGCAGGCTGTGGTGTATTAATCGACAGCAGCAAGGCTGCACATACACCGGATCGTGCGGCTGCAACAGAAACCGACCCGATAAAATGTTCTGTTTGCGGATATGTAATTACTCCTGCTTCGGGACATACCCACGATGTAGACACTACGAAGTATGAATCCGACGAAACAAATCATTGGAATACCTGCTCCGGTTGTAGCGAGAAGCTGAACATTTCAGCTCATGATTTTGAGTGGAAGATTGACAAGGATGCTACGGCAACCGAAAAGGGTTCTAAACACGAAGAATGTATGGTTTGCGGATATGCTCGTCCGGCAGTGGAAATCCCGGCAACCGGAAGCACACCCGAACCGGGAGATAACAGTAATATGTTCCTTTGGATCGCATTACTCTCTGTCTCCGGCGTCGGAGTTGTTACAATTATCGTTTATGTTTATGTTAAAAAGAGAAAGTCTGTGAAATAACGGATAACTGACCATTTAAGGATGGCGGTAGCGGAGCTTCCGTTGCCGCCTTATCGGAGGTGATTTCATGCGGCGAGTTGTTGTTGATATGCAAAATGCTTTGTTTGCCGATGCCATTGCAACGGCTCTGCAAAAATTTGATTCGGACTTTGAGGTGTGTCAAAGTGAAAGCCCTGCCAAAACCGCGGATCTGTGCATTTTTACGGAAGCGAATATTCTGATCATGGAGGTCACATCCTACACACCGTGGAAGCTGGAGGAACGCATGAAAATTCGAGGTGAAGTGAAAGCACAGAATCCGGGCTGCAAAATTGTACTGGTAGTGGACGAGAATACCGAAAAAAAGCTGGCGGACAAGGTGCGTCAGGCGAAGAAGGACGGGCTTGTTGACAATTTCATCTACGGCTCCGTTTCTTCCACGTATCTTTCGGCGGTTATCGATGCTTTGTAAGGAGGACGGCGGTGGTAGAATGATATGAATATATGGAACACATCCCCATCCTCCGAACGGATGGGCAATAGCGGAAGCTATCTTTGCTGTGTGGGAGAGCCGATAAAACGATACATACGGTCAAATCACCCGGCAACATGCCGGAAAATATAAGGAGGAATAGCTTATGAAAGCAAAAAGATTTTTGGCGTTATTGCTCACGATGGTAATGCTGCTGGGTTTAATGCCAACGACAATGTTTCCGGTAAGTGCTGCCGAAGATACACCGAACGAAGAAGTTGTGGAAGAAGAATATCCCAAGAACGCTGAGTATGACTTTACCATTCCCGGCTCGACCATCAGCTTTTTGGATAAAGACGGTGTGCTGATGACCGAGGAAAAGGCATGGTCTGATAGCGAAGCCGTTGTTTATGCATGGTACATCTTCATGTACCGTACCACCAAATCCGACCTAAAGCTCGGCTATTCTCCCGAAGGAAAGCTGTTTCTTCCCCACCGGGTCTACGAGGGTGACACGGCGGACCTTCTGTATGTGAAGGACAACACCATGTTCCGTGTGACCGCCACAAAGGACGCGGAGCAGATCTTTGACGGAAGTCAAATTCTGAAAACCGTTTTCCTCAACGCAGCCAACGGTACGATAACCCTGGCGAATGCGCCCGTGTATGCGGAAACACCGTTTGGATTTGTATTTATGGGCATTACCGATGAAAACGGAAGTTTTTCCCTGAATGCAACAACCGGTGAATTTACGCTTTGGATCTCAAGCAACGCCGGCTATATTTTGAATAAAACCGTAACGGTTACCGATACAACTGACGAAATCAGCTTTGCGGATGAAATCAACAATGCGGTGGAGATAGACATTACCGCAAGAAGCGAAACATACAGCAAGGCATCCGGCTACATGGTGGCACTGGGTAAGCCCAATGAAGCCGAAGCGAAGAATATGATTACAACAAGCTATGTTTCGCCCGAAAACAAGGTTTTTGTGACGCCCGGCGCATACAGCGTCGCCTGCGGAATTTGGGTTGAAGATAAAAACCCCAACTATTCAACTGCTACATCGGGCGGACTTTGGATTGACCTGAACAAAAACGCAACCGTCAATCAAAATACCGCATATAGTTTCTCCCTTGCCGATTTTGAAGTGAAGTTTGGGATTCAGGATGCCTACAAGCAGGATTCCTACGGCATTGACGACCGTATTGCGTTTCGGCTCAACGCGGAACACCCTGACGGATATGTGATGTCCGCACGCGCAAATCGTTCGTATGATCAGGACGCGCTGGTCGTAACCGTCGGAGAAAACCAGTATCCGTACACGTTTTGCCAGGACAGCTTCTCTGTATTCAGCTCCGGCATCAAGGTTTACAAAAATGGCGATGAGAGCAATCCCGTTTACCATGGAGACATCGGGCTTAATGAATCCGGCCTGACGCTGTCCCTCTTTGGAGAGACGGAAAACGAATACATCGTGAAGTGTTTCTCCGAATGGGATTCGATGTCCTTCCCGTGGCTCTTCCCGGACGGCGTATGGTATACCACGTCCTTTAAGACCCAGTCCATTGCCGGGATTTACAAAACATTTGAATCCGACACGGATTTTTCATTATTCTATTTCGATGAAAACGGCGTAATGTCGGAAGCGGTTTACGATTACCGTGACGGAAAGCGTTTCTATTATATTTCCGCATCCGTTCAGAACGGCGATTATTTGCTGGCTGCATCCTGGTCATACGATTGGATGAAATACAATATCATCCCTGTAAGTGACGAGCTGTTCGCGAACGGATATCAATTCGTGGACCAAACGAATCTGTCACAGGTGGAAATTGTTGTAGCCAACGGCGAAAACGATGAAACATACTACGATACGACCTTTGATCTCACAATCGAGGCAGGCAATCGCCAGTTCAAGATCTGCGGAAGTCAACCGGGCTTGCAGATTCCCTACGGCGAATACATCTTCGAAGTGTACGCTACCAGCTACCGGTACGATGACGAGCATAATATTCTGGACGAAAACGTTGTTTTACATACGGAAAGGCGAACCGTCTCGGAAGCATCCTGCACCATCAACGTGGATTATTCCACGTATCAGTCCTTTACGGTAGAGGCGGGTATGTACGTTGATAGAGATTATGAGGGGAACTACAGGAAGCATTTCGCGCTTCATTACGCCGACGGCAGTGTGAAGAACGTAGGCTGGCCGGATGCGCCCGCCACACTGTATTGTTCCACTATGCCTCAGTACGCTACGGGCGAGATGTACTACTACGCATGGCAGGAAATGGTTCCGTTCTCTCCCTACCTATTGCTTGAACCCTTTGACATTGAGGAGGGAAAAACCTATCAATTTGATTTCAACCCGGCAGCGATTGAAATTACAGACGCGGCGACCTTTGGCAGCAATGAAAACATCGTTCTGACCTACAAGGTGACCGATGGATGCGGCAACGTTCTGACCGATATCTGGAATCTTCTGAATCCAGGAGGCGTTCATAATCCGCTTACCGCCAAAGCGTATCCCTTCCGTGACGAAAACGGAAATCCCGTGGACAATCAGTATACCGTGGACGTCTATTTCCGCGTAAAAGGTGAGAGCGAATATCGGAAGATGTCCTTTACAAACTTCTCAAAGGCGGATCTCGGTAAACTTGAGGCAGGCGAATACGAAGGCTATCTTGAGATCAATTTCGACACCTACCTTGACGAATATGTCGTGGAATATCCTATGGAAAAGGGTGTTTACGAAAATGAATCGTGGGGGGATTTCAACAGCGTTTACGATAATGTCAGCCGGGTTTTGCATGGCGTTTTGCATAATGATTTTGCTTTCACCGTGGTTGATCAGACACACACCTGCGACTTCGGAGATTGGGTGGACGACGTGGTAACCGATACCCACACGCGCACTTGTAAGGATCCCGAATGCGGCAAGAGCGAAACGGAAGCCCACACTTGGGACGAAGGCGTTCAAAACGGTACGCCCACCTGCACCGAAGGCGCTTCCGTGACCTACACCTGCACAGGATGCGATAAGACCAAGACCGAAGACGTTGATCATCTCGGACACGACTGGAGCGAATGGACGGATGACGGAGAAAACGCTCCCACCGATACGCACTCCCGTACCTGTCAGAGAGATGGCTGTGATGCCGCTGAAAGCGAGTCCCACGGTTGGAGCAGATGGGTCAAAATTGATGACAAAACGCACAAAAAGAGCTGCTTCGTATGTGAGGGTACACGAACCGCTGCGCATAACATTGATGCCGGTGTCGTAACGAAGGAAGCCACGCATCTTGAAACGGGTGTTAAGACCTTTACCTGTACCGATTTGTGCGGATATTATTACACGGAAGATATTCCGAAGACCGCCGAACATCAATGGGGAGAATGGCTTAACAACAACAATAACGGAACGCACTCAAGATATTGCCGTTGTGGAGCAAGCGAAACTAAGGATTGTACTTACAATGCAGGTGTAGTAACCAAAGAAGCAACGCACTTCGAGGAAGGCGAGAAGATATACACCTGTAACGAATGCGGCGGCATAAAGACCGAAACCA
>ULVA01029324.1_pt1 | contig 12945 bp, 10 predicted proteins | sample 1958811 | NCBI WGS metagenome assembly ULVA01 (sample SAMEA4835768, study PRJEB28245) | human gut metagenome | biome: gut microbiome; material: fecal sample | place: Denmark | collected 2008
AATCACGCTTGTGAATTTTCACTTGCGAAACTTTAGTAATAAATTTATGAATAGACAAGACTTAATTATAGAGATAAAAAATAAGAAATCTTTTCTTTGTGTCGGTTTGGATACTGATTTAAGAAAGATACCACCCCACCTCACTGAAGAGGAGGATCCTATATTCAAGTTCAATAAAGAAATCATCGATGCGACTGCACCTTACTGTGTCGCATACAAACCGAACTTGGCTTTTTATGAAGCCTTCGGTGTAAAAGGTATAATTGCTTTTGAAAAGACCGTAAGATATTTGAAGGAAAACTATCCGCACCATTTTATAATCGCAGACGCAAAACGAGGTGATATAGGAAATACATCTGCAATGTATGCCAGAACATTTTTTGAAGAATATGATATTGATGCTATAACTGTCGCACCTTATATGGGAGAAGACAGTGTCACTCCATTTCTTACTTATAATGATAAATGGATTATACTGTTAGCACTCACGAGCAATAAAGGTTCGAACGATTTTCAACTGACAGAAAATAAAAACGGACAGAGATTGTTTGAGGAGGTTTTGTACAAGTCACAAAAATGGGGCAATCCTAAAAACATGATGTATGTGGTAGGTGCCACTCAAGGCAAGATGTTTAAGGATGTAAGAAAGATTGTACCTGACAGTTTTCTTCTTGTCCCGGGCGTCGGAGCGCAAGGCGGTTCTCTGGAAGATGTATGTAAGTACGGAATGATAAAAGACTGTGGACTCCTGGTTAACAGCTCAAGAGGAATAATATATGCAAGCAATAAAAATGATTTTGCGACTGTAGCTGCACAAAAAGCATGTGAAATGCAGAAAGAAATGGAAAAGGAACTGTATGCGCATGGCATATTATAGGGCAAATTATTATCGCATTACGGAATATTATCAAGCTATGTATATATTATAAATTAATTTTATTATATTTGCAAGATATAATAAGAAAGAAAGGAAGATGGAATTTACTGCTAAACAGATAGCTGACTTTGTTGGAGGCCGTGTCGAGGGAGATATAAATGCTTCAGTACATACATTTGCCAAAATAGAAGAAGGTACTGAGGGTGCTATATCTTTTCTCTCAAATCCCAAATATACTCATTATCTTTATGATACAAAATCATCTGTTGTTCTTATAAATGAGGACGTTAAATTAGAACGGTCTGTAAAAGCAACGCTGATACGTGTCAAGGATGCATATGAATGTATAGCAAAGTTATTGCAATTGTATGAGTCAAGCAAACCAAGAAAGACTGGAGTACATTCTTTAGCATGTATATCGCCAAAAGCATTGATAGGAAAAGACTGTTATATAGGTCCGTTTGTCTATATTGGAGATAATGTCAGAATCGGAGACGGATGTCAGATATATCCCAATTCTGTAATTGAAGATAATGTTAGTCTTGGCGACAACTGTCTGATATATGCTAATGTATCCATATATCATGATTGTAAAATCGGAAATAATGTAACGATTCATTCAGGAAGTGTTATTGGCGCCGACGGTTTTGGCTTCGCTCCAAATCAGGATGGATATGACAAAATTCCACAGATTGGGATTGTTAAAATAGAAGATAACGTAGAAATCGGTGCTAACAGTTGTGTGGACAGGTCTACTATGGGACAAACTATAATAAGAAAAGGTGTAAAAATAGATAATCTTGTCCAAGTGGCACACAATGTTGAAATAGGTGAAAATACCGTTATGTCAGCGCAGGTTGGTATTGCAGGAAGCACAAAAGTAGGCTCATGGTGTATGTTCGGAGGACAGGTAGGATTGGCAGGTCACATTACTGTCGGAGATAAGACCTTCTTGGGAGCACAATCCGGTGTGCCTGGTAACATAAAGGGAAATGAGAAACTTATAGGTACTCCACCGATGGAACCACATAAGTATTTCAAGTCACAGGCAATATTCCGTAAGCTACCGGAATTATACAAACAAATTGCAGAATTGCAAAAGCAAGTAGACGATTTAAAGAAAAAATAAATATACTATGTTGAAGCAAATGTCACTGAAAGGCAGTTTTTCTCTTTGTGGAAAAGGACTGCATACAGGATTGAGTCTGACGGTAACATTTAATCCCGCTCCGGAAAACACCGGATACAAGATTCAACGTATTGATCTTGAGGGCATGCCAATAATAGATGCCGTAGCAGAAAACGTAATAGATACCCAAAGAGGAACCGTACTTGGAAAAGGAAACATACGTATCTCCACGGTCGAACACGGATTGGCTGCGCTTTACGCATTGGGAATAGACAACTGTTTTATACAAGTGAACGGTCCGGAGTTTCCTATTCTTGACGGCAGTGCTGCGATGTATATACAGAAAATACAGGAAATTGGTGTAGAGGAACTCAACGCCCCCAAAGATTGGTATATAATACGACATAAAATTGAAATCAAAGACGGAAGTTCATGTATCACCATTCTGCCTGATGATGACTTCAGTCTTACGGCAATGTGTTCTTTTAATTCCAAATTCATTAACAGCCAATTTGCAACATTAGACAAGATAAATGATTTTGCAACAGAGATAGCTCCAGCCAGAACTTTTGTTTTTGTACGTGACATAGAGCCACTGTTAAATGCAAACCTCATAAAGGGAGGCGATTTGGACAACGCCATCGTAATATATGAACAGCAGACCACGCAAGAAAGATTGGATAAATTGGCTGATATGCTTAAAGTTGAACACCGTAATGCATCAGAATTAGGCTATATCCAGCACAAACCATTGGTTTGGGAAAACGAATGCACACGCCATAAACTGTTGGACATAATCGGTGATATGGCTTTGATAGGTAAACCCATAAAAGGCAGGATTATAGCGACACGTCCGGGACATACGATCAATAATAAATTTGCACGTCAGATGCGTAAGGAAATACGCAAGCATGAAGTGCAGGCTCCTATATACAATCCGAATGAGGCACCAATAATGGACAATATACGCATTCGTGAACTTTTGCCTCATCGCTATCCCATGCAACTTGTCGACAAAGTCATTTCTTTGGGTGCGACAAGTATTGTCGGTATAAAGAATGTTACAAGCAACGAACCGTTTTTTGTCGGACATTTTCCGCAAGAGCCTGTTATGCCTGGTGTTCTCCAGATCGAGGCAATGGCTCAGTGCGGAGGACTGCTTGTACTTAACACTGTTGAAGAGCCGGAACGTTGGTCAACATACTTCATTAAAATAGATGAAGTTAAGTTCAGACAGAAGGTTGTTCCGGGAGACACTTTAATATTCAAGGTTGACTTACTTGCCCCATTGCGTCATGGCATCTCTTCAATGAAAGGCTACGTGTTTGTTGGAGACCACATTGCGTCAGAAGCAACTTTTACAGCCCAGATAGTTAAAAACAAATAAGAAACATATCAAAAATGAATCAGATAAGTCCATTAGCATACATTCATCCGGAAGCTCAAATTGGAGATAATAATATTATAGGACCTTTCTGCTGTATAGACAAAGATGTAGTTATTGGTGACAATAATATCCTGATGAACAGTGTGACAATACACAACGGTGCACGTATTGGCAATGAAAATGAGATATTTCCTGGAGCAAGCATTTCCACAAAACCGCAAGACCTGAAATATCGCGGGGAATCAACAACCTGTGAGATAGGCAATAAAAACAGTATAAGGGAAAATGTGACAATATCACGAGGCACAGCCTCAAAAGGGACAACAAAGGTAGGAAACAACAATCTGCTTATGGAAACAGTGCATGTTGCCCACGACTGCATCCTTGGTGATAATCTGATTATCGGCAATTCAACAAAATTTGCAGGAGAAGTGGTCGTTGACAGCAATGCTGTCATAAGCGGTGCTGTATTATGCCATCAATTCTGTCATATAGGCGGATATGTTATGATTCAGGGTGGAAGCCGTTTCAGCCAAGACATTCCGCCATATATTATAGCAGGAAAAGAGCCAATCAGATATGCCGGTATAAACCTTGTCGGACTCCGCCGAAGAGGCTTTTCCAATGAACTGATAGACCTTATCCATAACGCATACAGATTATTATATTCCAAAGGGATTCTGGCTGAAGGGATTCTGGAAATAAAAAGAAACATACAAATAACGAAAGAAATACAATACATCATAGATTTTGTAGAATCATCAAAACGTGGGATAATTCGCTAAATGAATACTCTCATTGTTATTATAGGACCGACAGGTATTGGTAAGACAAAAGTTGCAATAGAAGTTGCAGAACACTTTAATATTCCGATAATCAATGCGGATTCACGGCAGATGTATGCAGAAATACCCATTGGAACTGCGGCACCTACCAAGGAACAACAGACGAGAGTAAAGCATTTTTTTGTAGGAAACCTTCATATATCAGATTATTATAACGCTTCAATGTTTGAAGCTGACGTAATGGCTCTCTTGAATGATATGTTTCAAGAGAATTCTATTGCACTTATGAGTGGTGGCAGTATGATGTATATAGATACTGTATGCAATGGCATTGATGACATACCGACAATTGACGACACCACGAGAAAAAGAATGAAAGAACGCCTTGAAACCGAAGGACTTGAGGCTCTTGTGGACGAGCTGAAAACACTTGACTATGACCATTGGAAACTTATAGATAAAAAGAATCCCCGCAGAGTAATCCATGCACTCGAGATATGTCATATGACAGGAAATACCTATTCGTCATATCTGAAGAGACAACGAAAAGAACGTCCTTTCAACATTGTTAAGGTAGGACTTACTGCAGAGCGTGAGTACATTTATAACCGTATCAATACAAGGGTTATAGATATGTTAAGTCAAGGATTTCTTGAAGAAGCAAGACGTGTTTATCCTTACAGACACTACAATTCATTAAACACAGTAGGTTATAAGGAACTGTTCGAATATTTTGACGGTAATATCTCTCTGGATGAGGCGATACGCCGAATACAAAGCAACACACGCCGCTATTGCAGAAAACAGCAGACATGGTTCAAGCGCGACAATACAGTCAGATGGTTTGCCCCACACAATATTAAAGAAATCATAAATTATATAGAAAATAATCTATGTGAATAAACAAATTTTGTACATTTGCACAAAATCATAATCAATAATGAACATATTTAAGAACATTCTGCAATGGTGTAGACAGTCTGTCACATCGATTTTCAAATGGTACAGAAACTTATATAAAAACAAAGCATGGTATATAAAGGCCGCCGTCGGACTTGCGTCATGCATAATTGCGTTCATCATATATTTGGGTATGGTGGATCTGAACTTTCTCTGGCTTTTCGGAAAATCGCCAGGATTCTCTCAAATAAAGAATCCCAGCACGAATCAGGCGTCCGAAATATACAGTGCAGACGGTGTTCTGATTGGCAAGTTTTTTAACGAGAACAGAACTCCGGTAAAATATGAGGATGTAAATCCGGCATTCTGGAAAGCGCTCATCGATACCGAGGACGAACGTTTCTACAGTCATCATGGAATTGACGTGTTAGGTCTTTTTGCCGCTGCCAAGGATGCCATACTGAGGAATGATGCACGTGGAGCTTCCACGATAACCCAGCAACTTGCCAAGAATATGTTCAGGGTACGCACCCAATACTCCACCGGGTTGTTGGGAAAGATACCAGGCGTAAGAATGCTTATAATGAAAAGCAAGGAATGGATCATCGCCACAAAGATAGAATATCTTTACGATAAGAAAGACATTCTTACCATGTATGCCAATACGGTAGACTTCGGCTCCAACGCATTCGGTATAAAGACTGCATGCAAGACATACTTTAACACCACACCGGCAGACATCACGACAGAACAGGTCGCCGTGCTTGTCGGTATGCTGAAGGCAACAACCTATTATAATCCCATAGCCAATCCCGATAATAGTCTGAAACGCCGTAACATAGTTCTTAACAACATGGTGAAGCACGGTGACATAACGCGTATGGAATATGACTCTCTGTGTCAGATACCAATCAAGCTGAACTATAGTGTCGAGGGCAACTATGACGGTCAGGCCCTATATTTCCGCGAGGCGGTTGCCAACTATTTGAGAGACTGGTGTGACGAGAATAATTATGATTTGTACAACGATGGTCTCAAGATATACACAACAATAGACACGCGCATGCAACGCTATGCCGAACAGGCGGCATTGAAACAGATGAAGATTGTACAGCGCAACTTCAATAATCATTGGGGAAAAGAAGATCCATGGAGAGACGAGAGACATCAGGTCATTCCTAATTTTATAGAGGACATCGCCAAGAAACAACCTGTATATAAGAATCTACTTGCGAGGTTTCCAAACAATCCGGACTCTATAACATACTATCTTAACAAACCTCATAAAGTCAAACTGTTTGACTATGACAAAGGAGTAATCGAAAAAGAAATGTCCACAATGGACTCCATACGTTACATGGTAAGATTCATGCACTGCTCGTTTGTGGCAATGGAACCTCAGACAGGAGCGGTTAAGGCATGGGTTGGAGACATAGATTTCAACTCTTGGAAATATGACAAGGTAACAGCCATGAGACAGCCCGGTTCAACGTTCAAGCTTTTTGTATATACCGAGGCAATGAATCAAGGACTCACACCGTGTGATAAAAGAAGGGACGAGTACTTCAGTATGGAGGTATATGACAAGCAGAAAAAAGATGTCGTGAAATGGACTCCGTCAAATGCAAATGGATATTTCACAGGAGACTCCATGCCGTTAAAGAGCGCATTCGCAAGAAGCATCAATTCCATTGCCGTCAGACTTGGACAGGAGATGGGCATAAAAAGAATCATTGAAACAGCAAACAAGATGGGTATTCAAAGTCCGCTTGATGATGCACCGTCGCTTGCACTCGGCTCAAGCGATGTTAATCTTCTGGAGTTGACCAATGCATATTGCACTGTTTCGAACGATGGCAAACATGTCGCACCTGTACTTGTTGTGAAAATAATAGACAAGGATGGCAAAGAAGTTTACACCTGTCCTACTGAAGAAACACAGGTCATTCCGTATAAGTCCGCATTCCTTATGCAACAGATGCTCCTCGGAGGACTGAGAGAACCGGGAGGTACTTCACAAAGCCTCTGGGGATATGTAGGAAAATACAACGATACAGAATGGGGCGGCAAGACTGGAACGTCAAACAATCATTCTGACGCATGGTTTATGGGTATAAGCCCGAAACTCGTTGTTGGAGCCTGGGTAGGTGGAGAATACCGAAGCATACACTTCCGTACGGGCGCGCTCGGACAAGGAAGCAGAACGGCATTGCCTATATGCGGATACTTCCTTAGTTCCCTGCTTTCCGATCCGGCTTTTAAACAATATCACGCAAAGTTCGGTAAGCCCAAAGACAGTGATATTTCTTACAGTATGTACAATTGCCCGAGTTACTATGCCACGGCAAAAACAGACACTCTGGAAACAGACAGTACTGAGGTTACAACTGAAGTAACAGAGAACAGTGAAACTCCTGTAGAAAATATAAACCATACCAATTTGAGTAGCGGTAGTAATAATAACAAGGATAACCATAAAGATAATAAAAAAGAGAAAAAAGAACTGCGTCCGGTTAAAGAGGAGGAAGTAAAGCTTGAGGATTTATAGCAAATGGATATAATGATTTGAGTGCTGCATGAGTTATTATATACAGAACATGTAGTTAAACACAACCAGTTCATTATAACTTCTCCCTGTTCCGGGTGTTGTCATACAATCTGTTTCCCGCTTTTGTCGAAGATATAGCTGTATACGTCTGGCAAAAGCGGGAAACGGTATAAAGATGTCACTGCTGTATGGAAATAAATGGATGACAGGAATATATGTAAGTATGTCGAACTGAATAACGCAATTCTGATTACAACATCTTAACTCAGCAACAAAATGAACGAATCATCTCAGACAATATATATAAATGAATCCGGTGTCGTGGTACTCGAAATTGAAAAGGATAAAAGAACTCCGATGATGATAGACACATTATCGGACATATGGAAATCATCCGTACGTGCGAGCCATCATTTTCTCACAGAAGACGACATCATTCGCCTTACACCACAAGCCGAAGATGCATTGCGTGGAATAGAAACCCTATGGGTGATGGAAGACCGGCAGCGTCCGGTCGGTTTTATGGGTATTCAAAACCGTAAAATTGAGATGCTATTTCTCCATCCGGACTGTTTCAGGAAAGGTTTTGGCAAGGTTTTCATCAGAATTGCATTTGATAAATTGGACATAGAGTTTGTTAATGTCAATGAACAGAATCCTAATGCCCGTAGATTCTACGAACACATGGGGTTCAAGGTGTTCAAACGCAATGAGTTTGACGACGCAGGGAATCCGTTTCCAATTCTTGAAATGAAACGACATTAACGGATGCTCCGGCATCACTCTATATTTAAGAAGACTTATTATCGTTATATACGATAGACACCAATTAATAAGCCCTGTTTTCTTCTTGCAATAAACCAAAAGTTTCACCTGACATAATTTCAGAAGTAGATGCATTCATATGTTCAGAATAGAGCGGCATATCTTTTAAAATGAGAATTTATACATAACGGGAAGTAAAAAATATTGACAAAAATATTTCTCAAAACAGAATCGGAAACATTGTATGCTGGTTACTATATATATTTTCGTATATCCCAGATAACCGAATATTTGTTCCCGAAATGCCCAAACTGGCTTTTTGATATACGGAAATAGCGACACGCAGTCATGAAAATGCCTTTTACGCACTGCAAAACGGTACATGTCATCACCCCAAACGGGCTTTTCCGCAACACTGGAAAGGCTTTTTCGTAAAGCGGAATCAGCTGTTCCGTGATACACAAATACGTAAACCGCTGTATATCAAATAATTTCACAAAATGCTCAAAACCAGCGTATTTTCACCGGAAATGCCGTTCGCGAATAAATAGAGCGGTATCATGAGGTTGGCATTGTTTATTTTGTCACATGTATTAATACGGAATGCACATAACGGAATATTCCATATGGCGATGTCGGACAACTTTCGTGTCATACGATTTTTCATACTGCGGAGGCGCAAAGGATGCATATAAAAAAAGCGCGACATATAAAGTAGAGACGCAAAATCTTGCGTCTCACAAACAACAAACGCGATTACAACACGCCAATTATAACCGGGATAAATTGCGCATACCTCCTCGGGAGACGCAAGATTTTGCGTCTCTACCGGCTGACGCCATCACTATGCATTGTGGAAACAGGAAACCAACCTCACCGCCTTGTGGCACTCAATAAAAAAGGTGAGGACATACGAGCATGCCCCCACCCTGCTATAACTATTTTTTAGTGTGCTTTCCGACGGTTATCTTATTATCACTTTCTTCGCCGTACCGTCAGTGTATCTTATAATGTTGATGCCTTTCTGCGGAGCGTTCAGTTTTATACCGTTGATGGTATATATAGCCTGAATCTCTTTCTCAAATACATTCTTGACTGTGGTAGATATATCCGTTGCCACGTTATATCCTGTTTTGGATATAGCAAGAATGGTAGGCCAGCTGTAAGAGTCTGTCTTAAACGTTACTGACTTCACTTTCTTGTTACGGTCTGTAGGCAGTGTATACTCATAAAGACGGAATTTGTAATTATTGTCAGGTACATCTTCAGTGAAGAAACCTGGTATAGTTGTAGTGGGTATTCTACTTGTACCATATACAGCCTCGTCTCCTGAAGGATAATAACTGTACCAGTTATCCGGACTGAATACAGATGTGCTGCTTGCTGTGCCATCATCATAATTGGCTGTTACTTCAACATCAGACTGCCCGCCGGTGGAAGTCATCAGGAAATAAAGCTCTGAACACTTCTCCGGATTGTCAAATACAAGGTCATGGCTTACACCGCTTTCATTCAATACGAGTGCGTTGTTCTGAGCATAGTCCGCCAATTTGAATTCCTTGCCTGAAGCAGTCTTTACAATGTGGTTGTCACCGGCAATAGCTCCACCCTCCTGAACAGAAGTGGTGTAGAACACCCATCCTTGCATATCGAGATATCCGTTGGTGGATTTTGCACAAGGCTTGCTCTCAGCAATGACATCATAATTGAATCCTGTAACAGACACAGGACCTGTTACAGGTACCGCCTCTGCAAACTGCTCGAATGCCTCCACCTCGGCGAGTGTGGGATAGAAGTAAGGATTGAGCGTGCATACTATGGCGAGATACTTGCAGCTCTTGTACTCCGGCAGGATATACTCAAGTTCGGAAACCTTGTCGAGACCGGCGAAAGTCTTCACTGCCGTGAGGTTGGTGAGGTCGTTGCCCATCATGATACTTATCTCGTTGTTGGCGGCTCCGCTCTTTCCGTTGTCGTTCTCAGCCTGGTTCTCGCCCGGGATATATATCTTCACCTTAGAGATGTTCCAGTTCTTGCCTTCCGGAGTGGTGAATATAGTCCAGAAGTCTTTCTTGAACATAGACGGTGTCTCTATCTCTCCGCAGCCCTCGTCAGTGGTGTTGCCGTCGGTAAGAGTACCGGTCTTTAACTCATCAAACTCAGCCTCGAACGAGTAGTCTGACTTGTAATGACGCAATGTGGCTTCTGTTCCGGCAAGCACGTTGGGCTGCTCGTCAGTATCGATAATTACATTTACTACACGCTCTTTATATAATTCACCGTTGTTAATCCGGATAGTCACTTTGTCCTCTCCCATTATTTTCCCGGCTGTTACCGGCACTGTAAACGTACCTTCTGGTTCATTCTCGGTTATCTCGCCTACAATCACATTGTTCTTCCCCGCAACCGCACTACAACTGAACTGCTCAGCACGTTCGTCACCGTTTAGATTGTATTTCACCACAATGTTCTTTGTCTCCTCTGCATTTAATTTGAGTTCTGTAGGCATAACCTTTATCGTGAGATTACTGTCGTCCTTTCCGAATACCTCGAACTCCCAAATGCGTAGTGTGCCGTTCACGTGCGGAGAAAGGCGTACGTAGCGAGCCTTGTGCGGAGCGATGAAGTCTGTCTTGATTGACTCGCTCTCGCGATCCTCCTCATCCACCACTGTCGTCCAGTGCTCACCGTCGTCAGACAGCTCGATGGTGTACGAACGGATTTGGTCCACTCCGCTTTCCGGCCCGGAATTGCCGTCGAATATCTTGAAACCATAGACAAGATATGCACCTTCAAGGTCGAATATCACCCAGTTGTCAGCACTCACGTTGCACCACTTGTCGCTTGTACTGTTAGGACGCTCCACGCCGTCAATAATCTTGGACGGCACTTCGGTTGAGTTTGTAGAACCACTAAACGATACCACAGTTTTATTCATAACCACGTTATATACCTCTTTCTCCTCACCGGCTTCCATCACATCAAGTACCTCTTTCGTAGTTGTGGATGTACCAACGGCATTTGTCGCCTCTACCGTGACGCTCTGACGTCCGCTCTTCAAGCCTTTTACAGTTATCCTGCTGTCGGTCAGCGAGCCGTCTACGAGCTCCAGTCCTTCCGGAAGAGTCCACTTCCATGCGGTTGGCTTGCCTGTTCCCTTTGCGGTGATTGTGGCTGTCTCGCCCACGTTGATGTAGCTCTTGGAGAGTTTGAATGTCACGGTAGGAACCTTTGGTGTGGGATAGTTTACCTTCAGAGTCTGTGCCGGCTGCTGCCTCATGTCCTTCATCACAGGTATGACTAGCACATTGACATACTCGTCATTGGCGTTGCGCGTGAACGGAGGAATGTAGAAGCCCCCACCTCGTGTCTGTCCCACGAGCTTGCGTGTGCCGTCTGCTGTCTCTGTGTAGATGTCGAAATGATCGAAGTCGGAGTTATAGCTGTAGTCCCAAGTCACGCGGATGTCGCCCTTCTCCTCACCGAGCACGCTCGTTGTAGAGAGGTTGCTGACAGTCACAGCAGTCGGAGAATAAGATTCGGGAAGCATGGCAAGCTCTCCAAGCGACAAAGAGTAATCTGTAACTTTGGTGTCAGTCTTCATATTGATGGCAATCATGTAGACTGTTTCCCGTTCAGAGAAGACAGGTCATATTCACTGACAGTCCAGCCGTTCTTTTCTGTTGTCTTCGGGTTTGTGAGTGTAATCATCTCTCCGTCAACCTTACTTTCAGTAGCGAGTCTCACCTCTACCGAGCCGGGCGTGCTTGTCTTGTAAACCAGCCGGAATGTTCCTCCAGAGTTTACAGGTATCATGGTTTTGTACAGACGCATCAGATGATTGCCGGGAAGAAGTATTCCGGAAATTTTAAGTGAGGTTCCGAAGTTGTATGCGTCATCCCAGTCGATTGACACATCCAGACCTTCCTTGTTCTCTATCCAGTAGCGCTACGTCGGCATAATACTCTGCACGCCACTGTGGTACCAGTCCTGTGTGTTCTGTTTCTCACCTTCCACGAAACGGTGCTTGCCCACACCTACACAGAAAGATGTCTCGAAAGGCATGGAACTGATGACAGAACGCTCAAGAACTCGTCCGGAAAGACCGGGCCAGCCGCTTTCCGCGACATAAGAAGGGTCACCTCTAAAGTTAACCCACATATCCTTCTCATTCTTGAAAGTCTGTGTAATGGCTTTATATGCTTTCTCTCCGCACTCGTCTTTTGTTCCGAGATAATACTTCACATTGTCCTTCCATATGTGTTCTTCAGGATTGAACAAGTCGAGTGACCCAACATGTCCGCTTGTCGGCATCGCCCTGTTGAGAGCATATGTATATCCTGTTGAACCGTTAGACACTACCTGCACGCCTGCGTAAATTTTTGAGAAAGTCTCCTCCTCTGTACACCCAAGTGAACTTGCATAGTTGCGATAGTCTCCGATTGCACCGTACTCGAGGAACTGCGATGTGTTCTTGTGCGACGTCAGTATTGCCTCATTAGGGGTTCTGGATGCGTTGTACCACTGTATCTCCATCTGAGTGTCACCGTTCGC
>ULVA01045450.1_pt1 | contig 12934 bp, 12 predicted proteins | sample 1958811 | NCBI WGS metagenome assembly ULVA01 (sample SAMEA4835768, study PRJEB28245) | human gut metagenome | biome: gut microbiome; material: fecal sample | place: Denmark | collected 2008
AGATATTTTAAAAAATATTTCATGTTTCATTGATGATGGCAAAGTTAAACAACAACCTAATGTTCCTCAACCAAAACCAGAATTAGTAAAACCTTGGTTAAACTATAGAGTTAATTTGTTTGTTGATAATAGTCAAACTGAAGGTGCTCCTGTTGTTATGGATTCAAACTATTCTTATCACAATATTTTTGGTAAGTTAGAATACGAAAATTATTATGGAAGCTTAAAAACAGATTTTACTATGTTAAAACCTGGGTTACTTCATAAAGCAAATGGCGGTTATATTATATTCCAAGCAACTGATTTACTAAGCAATAGCTTATGTTATGAAGCTTTGAAAAAAGCTTTAAGAACTAAAGAATTAGGAATTGAAAATGCAGCTGATCCTCGTTCTTCAATGGTAATGATTTCTTTGAAACCTGAGCCTATTCCTCTTGATTTAAAAGTAATTATTATTGGTGAAGAAAATATTTATCAATCTTTACTTGCAATGGATAATGATTTTAGAAAATTGTTTAAAATTAAGGTTGAGTTTGAGGATGACGCTCCTATTACTCCTGAAAATATAAATAAATTAGCAAGATTTATTGCTGGATATTGTATGCAAGAGGAACTACCTCCTCTTACTAAAGAAGCTGTTGCAAAAGTAGTAGAATATGCTTCTAAAGTAGCTGATAATCAAGAAAAGCTTTCTACTCGTTTTAATGATTTAGCACAAATAATTGGTGAAGCTGCTACTTGGGCTAGAATAGGACGCTCTAAGTTAGTTACTGCCGAATATGTTGATAAAGCTTTAAAAGAAAGAGTTAATAGAGTTAAAAAATATGATTCTCGTTATATGGAAATGATAAAAGAAAACACTTTGCTTATTGATACTGACGGATTTGTAACTGGTCAAATAAATGGTTTAACGGTTATGAATGTTGGTGAATACAGTTTTGGTAAGCCAGTAAAAATAACAGCTAATACTTATACAGGTAAAAGTGGAATTATAAACATTGAGCGTGAAGTTGAGCTTTCTGGTTCTTCTCATTCAAAAGGTGTTTTGATTTTAACAGGATACTTAGGTCAGATGTTTGCACAAGACATTCCTCTATCTCTTACTGCTAGTGTATGTTTTGAGCAGTTATATAATGGTGTTGATGGTGATAGTGCTTCAAGTACAGAGCTATATGCTATACTTTCTAGCTTATCTGGTATTCCTATAAATCAAGCTATTAGTGTAACTGGTTCTGTTAATCAAAAAGGTGAAATTCAACCAATTGGTGGTGTTAATGATAAAATTGAAGGATTTTTCCAAATTTGTAAGATGCGTGGACTTAATGGTACACATGGAGTTATAATTCCAAAGCAAAATGTCCACAATTTAAATCTTTCAGATGAAGTTATTGAGGCTGTTAAAAATGGAGATTTTCATATTTATGCTATTTCTACTATTGAAGAAGGAATTGAATTATTAACAGGAGTTCCTGCTGGTAAGAAAGATGCAAGTGGACATTTCCCTGCTGGTTCGATTAATTATCTAGCTTATGAAAAATTAAAGAAATATGCTCAAGTTTCACAAAAAAATAACTAGTTTCGAACTAGTTATTTTTTGTCTATATATATTTTATATATAAGTAGCATATAATACTTTTTGCAGTGAATGCTGTGGGGACCGACAAGCTAGAAGATGTTACTAAATTTTTTCAAATCATTATTAATGTTTGCAAAAAATTGTTGTTACATCTTCTTGCGTAGTTGGGGATGAACGTAAAAAAGTATTATATGCTACTTATTATTTAAAACTTATCTATATCTTATTTTGCACTTATTATTTTTCCTCCGCCTAGAACTATGTCATCTATGTAGAATACTGCTGATTGGCCTGGCGTTACACGTGCTGTTGGTTTCTCAAAGCATACTTTGATTAGGTCATCTCCTACCATTTCTATTGTTGCTTTGTCTTCTTTTGCTGAATATCTTGTTTTTACTAAAACTGGCATTTTGCCTTTAATCTCATCCACTAATAATAAGTTAATTTCATTTACCAACATTTCTGTGCTATATATTTCACTTTCTTTGCCAACAATGACTTGATTTTTTTCTTTGTTAAATCCAATTACATACAAAGGTTCTTTATACGAAATTCCAAGTCCTTTTCTTTGTCCTATTGTATAATTATATAGTCCATTGTGTTTTCCTAATACTTCTCCATCTGAAGTTACTATATCTCCCGCTTCTGGCTTTATATTAGAATTATTTTCTAAGAACTTTTTATAGTTTCCGTCTGGAATAAAGCATATATCTTCACTGTCTGGTTTGTTTGCTACCTTCAAATTGTTTTGTCTTGCTATCTCTCTTATTTGCTCTTTATTTTCAAAATCTGCTAGAGGAAATAATACATGTTCAATTAAATCTTTAGGAATTTGCCATAATACATAACTTTGATCCTTTTTACCTGCATTTGACTTTTTTAAAACCCATCTTTTATATTTTTCACTATACTCTGTTTTAGCATAATGACCTGTAGCAATATAATTGCATCCAAGTTCTTTTGCTTTTTCATACATTGCACCAAATTTTAAATACTTATTACATTCGATACAAGGATTTGGTGTTTTGCAGTTTGCATAACAGTTAATAAAATCATCTATTACATGTTTTTTAAACTCTTCTTTATAGTCATAAGTAAAATGTGGTACTCCAATTGAGCTACAAACATTTTTAGCATCTATATATGTATTTATATTACAACAACTGCTTCCTGCAAATAGTTCTAATGTTGTACCTATTACTTCATACCCTTGTTGCTTTAGTAATAATGCTGACACACTGCTGTCAACTCCACCGCTCATTCCTAACAATACTTTCTTATTTTCCATTTTTCTCTAATAACTCCTCCATTGTATGCCATGCTAAAAGTACACACTTAACTCTAGCAGGCATATTTGATACATTTTTAAATGCAATTGCTTCTTCTAACTTTTCTAGTTCTTCTTCACTTTTGGTTTCTCTTTTTATCATATTTATAAACGTTTTTATAATTTCTTTAGCTTGCTCTATTGTTTTACCTTTTAAAGTATCTATCATAATAGATGTAGAACTTTGAGATATTGCACATCCATGTCCTGTAAAAGCCATATTTTCTATTATGTTTCCATTTAGTTTAACCTGTATTTGTATTTCATCACCACAATTGGGATTATGACCTAATTCACAATAATCATAGCTTTCTAAATTTTTCTTGTTATATGAATTCATACTATGTTCCATTATAAGGTCATTATAAATATCATCTAGTCCTTCCACTATTTTACTCCTTATTTATATACTTTTCAAACATTTTATATGTTTTATTTAGTGCATCAACTAATTTATCTACATCTTCTTTTGTATTATATATAGAAAAACTTGCTCTACATGTAGAATCCATGCCCATGTATCTTAGTAGTGGTTGAGCACAATGGTTGCCAGACCTTATGCATACACCATTTACGTCTAAAATACTTGCAACATCATGTGGATGTACTCCCTTTACATTAAAAGATATAACAGAAGAATGATTTTGTTTATTCGGAGTAACATACATTTCAATAAAGTTTAACTTACCCAATTCATTCACAGCATATTCTGTAACTTCTTGCTCTACTTTATTTATTGTTTCATATCCTATGCTTTCTATATAATCTATTGCTGCTCCAAGCCCAACTACTCCTTCTACATTTTGTGTACCAGCTTCAAATTTATTTGGAAGTGGCGCATAGGTAGTGTTTTGCTCATATACATATTCTATCATATCTCCGCCCATTAGAAAAGGGGGCATTTTATTTAATAATTCTTTTTTTCCATATAATACACCTATTCCTAAAGGTGCAAACATTTTATGACCTGAAAAAACTAAAAAGTCTGCATCTAAATCTTGAACATCCACTTTTGTATGAGGAATGCTTTGAGAATCATCAACTATAACTATTGCGCCCTTCTTATGTGCATATTTTATAATTTCTTTTACATTATTTATTGTTCCTAAAACATTTGATATATGAGTTATTCCAACAACTTTGGTTTTATCTGTAATTTTACTTTCTATCTCTTCTTTTGATAGCTCAAACTCATTGTTTATATACATGTATTTAAGTATACTATTAGTTTGTTTAGTTACAAATTGCCATGGTACCAAATTAGAATGATGTTCCATAATTGATAAAACGACTTCATCATTTTGCTTTAAATTACTTAGCCCATAAGAATATGCAATTAAATTTAAACTTTCAGAAGCATTTTTAGAAAATATAATTTCTTCTTTATTTCTTGCATTTATGAACTTAGCAATTTTCTCTCTTGTATTTTCATATTGCTCTGTTGCTTCTATGCTTAAACTATATGCTCCTCTATGTGGATTTGCATTAAACTTTTTATAAAATTCTTCAACTGCATTTATAACATATTGTGGTTTTTGTGAAGTAGCCCCACTATCTAAATAACTAATATCTCTATTTTCAAAAATTGGAAAATCTTTCTTGAAATCCATTTTAGTCAAGTCTCCTATCTATTTGTTCTAATATTTCTTGTTTTAATTGCTCATCTTTTATTGTTTGTATAATCTGATTAAACTTTGCTTTTACAAGTAATTTTATTGCATCTTTATAGCTTATTCCTCTGCTCATAATGTAAAATAAATCTTTGTTATTAACCTTTCCTGAAGCTGTGCTATGGTTACCTTCAACATCATCTTCAGTACATAAAAGCATTGGTAAAGCTAATGATTTTGCCTTATCTGATAGCAATATACAAAATTCATTTTCATTTCCTTTTGCCTTTTTACATCCTTTTTTAAAATCTATTGTTCCTTTGAAGTGTTTTTTACTTTCATCTTTTAAAGCTCCTTGCACATCAATATCAACCTTAGATTCTTGTCCATTTATATCAACTATATAATTTATATCTTTCAATTGATTTTGTGTTCCTAAGTAAATAGTTTTTACATTATTTTCGCATTTTTTTCCTAACGCATTTGCATAATAATTTGAAATACTATTTTTTGCCCCTATATCAATAATTGTATAATTTACTTTTGAGTCATTTTCTATAATACTTTCAATAGATTCAAAATTGTCTGACAATTCATTTAGCATATTTACAATTGTAACATTAACATTTGCATTTGCTTTAAGTTTGATTATTCCATTATGAAAACATCTGCTATTAGTATTTGAACTATATTGTATAACAATATTCAAATCGTTCTCTGCTAATATTTCAATATTATTTACTAAATTCAAATTATTATCATCAAAGTTATATATTAGTTTTACATTAGCATTTTTGCCTTCTGTTACAATTTTTAAATTATTATTTGAATTTTGCACTTTTAGTCCTGTACCATAAATAAGACTTGAATCTGTAACATCTTTGCTTATACTACAATTATCATTTATAATTTCGACTGTTTCAAACATTTTTAAATTGCTTGGAATATCTATGTCTAATTCAATATTATTGATATTAAAATTATTTGATGTTCTTACTGGTGTTTCATTTAACCTCATCCTATTGCTCCTTCTAGCTCTAAATTAATTAAATTATTCATTTCTACCGCATACTCTAGTGGTAATTCTTTTGAAATTGGATATGCAAATCCTCTTACTATCATTGCTTTTGCGTCTTCTTCTGATAAGCCTCTGCTCATTAAATAAAATATTTCTTTATCACTTATTTTGCCGATCTTTGCTTCATGTGAAAACTCTACATCATCTGTTCTTATATCATTTACTGGTATTGTGTCTGACCTAGAAATATTATCTAACATTAAAGATTCACAAGACACCGAACACTTTGACTTTTCTGCATTTTGTCCTATTCTTACAAGTGCTCTATATGTGCAACTTCCGCCATCTTTTGATATAGATTTTGAGTTAACAACAGATGATGTGTTTTTAGCATTATGTACCACTTTAAAACCTGTATCCAAGTTTTGCCCTTTACCCGCAAAAGTAATTCCTGTATATTCTGTTTTAGCTCCTTCTTCATTTAAAATGCTCATTGGGTATAGCATTGAAACTTTAGATCCAAAAGAGCCTGTTACCCAGTCTATTTCAGCATTTTTACCGACAATAGCTTTTTTGGTATTTAAGTTCATCATATTTTTAGACCAATTTTCTATTGTAGAATATCTTAAATAAGCATTATCTTTTACATATAATTCAACACATCCTGCATGTAAATTTACTTTATTATACTTTGGTGCAGAGCATCCTTCTATAAAATGTAAACTTGCATTTTCCTCCACTATAATTAGTGTGTGTTCAAATTGACCTGATTCTGGTGAATTAAGTCTAAAATATGATTGTAATGGAATGTCCAATTTTACATTTTTAGGTACATATACAAATGAGCCACCTGACCAAACAGCTGCATGTAAAGCAACAAATTTGTGGTCATTTATTGGTACACATTTCATAAAATGCTCTTTTACTAACTCTGGATATTCTTTTACTGCTGTATCCATGTCAGTATATATAACCCCTTGTTTTTTAAGTTCTTCTTTTATGCTATGATACACAACCTCTGAATCATATTGAGCACCAACACCTGCTAATGAATTTTTCTCTGCTTCTGGAATTCCTAATTTATCAAAAGTATTTCTAATATCTTCTGGTACATCTTTCCAATTAGAATTTAACTTTGATTTTGGTTTAACATAAGTTGCAATTTCATCCATTTTAAGTTCTGATAAATCAGGTCCCCAGGTTGGTAACTCTAGCTTATTGTATGTTTCTAATGCTTGTAGCCTTAAATTTAACATCCATTCTGGCTCATTTTTCTTTTTTGATATTTCTTCTACTATTTCTTTATTTAAGCCTTTTTGCATTTTAAATTCATATTCATCTTTATTTTTAATATCATAGATGTTTCTATCAATATCATTTACATTTGTTTTTGCCATTTTATACCTCTAACTTCTTGTATTTTTCATATCCTTTTTCTTCGATTTCTTTTGCTAAATTAGCGTCTCCTGTTTTTACAATTTTTCCATCAATTAAAATATGTACAAAGTCAACTTTTAAGTTTTCTAAAATTTTCATGTTATGTGTTATAATTAAAACTGCATTTTCACTATTTTTATACATTTCAATACCTTTTGATACAGTTCTTACTGCATCTACATCAAGCCCTGAATCAGTTTCATCTAATATACTTAATTTAGGGTTTAATACAAGCATTTGTAATATTTCATTCTTTTTCTTTTCTCCACCAGAAAATCCTACATTCAAATTTCTATCTACTAGTTTTGGATTCATATTTAATTCTTCAACATATTTTTGAATAGTATTTTTAAATTCAAAAATCTTTACTGGTTTGTTGTCAATTTTGTTTTTTGCAGTTTTTAAAAAGTTTGTACATGAAATTCCTGGTATTTCTACTGGTGATTGAAAAGACATAAATACACCTTTTTGTGCTATTTTATCTGTTGATAACTCGTTTATGTTTTCACCTTCAAAAATTATTTCTCCACTTATTTTTTTATATTCTGGATTATTAAATATACAATTTGCAAGGGTTGATTTTCCTGCTCCATTTGGTCCCATTATTACATGAATTTCTCCTTTATTGATATTTAAATTTAATCCTTTTAATATTTGTTTATCTCCTACATTTGCATATAAATTATTTATTTGTAATAAATTTTCCATTATTATCTCCTTTTCATACTAGCATACTAGGAATTATATCATTTAAATCCTAGTAAGTCAATATGATTTATGGTTTTATTGACATTTTCATAAAACATATCACCCCATTAAGTCTAAATTTATCAGTTAATTATATACAAAAACTGTGCAATTCTAACATTAGAATTGCACAAATCAATATATATATTGTATCTTAATTGTTAAAATTAGCATTTTATTTTACATATAGTATTGAGCGTATACTATGTCTTTGCAGCCAATTACCATTCTTGGTTTGTTGATATTCACGATAAGATGTATAGTTTCGTGCTCCAATTTCTCCTAATTCACAATATCCTCCACGGTTGCTACATGGATATAAAATATTACTCTTTGAATAACTAGAGTATTCTGTTGTCCATTCCCTATAGTTTCCTGACATATCCCATACATTGCAGTATTTATCATCATTTGTTCCTGTATATGTAAGTGATGTACTTTTATTTTTGCTTGCATAATTACTTGCGTCTTCTCCTGTTGAATATGTTTGTATAAATATTATTGCTGTATCCCATGCATAGCTATTTACTAGATCACTTGCATATACTAATTCATTATTTTCTTTTACTTCTCCATACATTTCTCTTGCTAATGTTGCTGCATTTGGCTGTGTTATAGCTGTTAATACTGTTTTACTATATTGTGACTCTATTTTGTTTGTTGTTTTATTTTTACTTGCCTCAAATCTTGCTATATAATAGCCTCCATTTGCTAAGCTTGTTTCTATAAATGTTTTTAAATCTCTTGCTGTTGCATTTTCTGCAGTTGAATCTTCTGCTGAATTTCCTTCTCTTGATGTACTTAATTCTTTATAATAAGTATTTATTGTAACTTCTTGTGTACAATTTTCTACTGATGCGACTTGTGCTGGTTGTCCTGAAGCTACCGCTCCATTCGTCATTGTAAAATCACTATATCTTCCAAGTGTTATTGTACTTGTTGTTCCTCTTGAATCTCCAGCTTTATTATTTATTGTTCCTACTGGTACCCATACAAATTGATTTCCTGCTGTTCCTGTTTGTGTATCTTCTATTACTATTCCATCTTGTACTGCTGGTGTATTATCTTCATTATATGTATATGTCACTGCTCCTGTACTTGATGTAGGATTATGTGGTAATACTTTAAATCCTTTTGGTATTGTTATTTTATTTCCATATGCATCTACTGCTTTTGTATTTTTAGTTACTGCTCCCTTTCCTACCATTGTTGAAATTTTTACTGCTTCTTCGCCCTTGTTTTCTCCTGCATTTTTATTTATCAAGTCTTCTAATTCTCCCATTGGTTCCAAATCCTTTTGTACCCCTTGGTCTGTTTTGGTTTGGGCATCTCGTGCCATTTTTATTATTCCATTATCACTAAACACTGCATTTAGTGTAACCCCTGCTAAAATTAATAGTATTACAATAGTTACTATCAGTGCTATTAGAGTAATACCATTTTGTTTTGAATAATTTTTCTTCATATTTAATTTCATTTTACTTTCTCCTTTCTTTTTATGGAGCACGCTGTGCTCCGCTACAATTTCTCATAGATTACTTAACACTATGCTTTATTTTCAAAATTTTAAAGTCCATTGTTTTCCTCCCTCATTTTTTATTTTAGGCACACAAACAAAGACAGACTATTTAAGTATTTTCATACTTATAGTCTGTCTTATATATGCTTAATAAAGCTAAATTTTTAGCTTGTTTATTCTCTAATAAGTTACGTGTGTGTGTACTCTCGCAATGCTTTCAGCTTTTATCATGTTTGGTTCCTCTTTAATACTTTTCTTTAATTTTCATTGATTTTTTTCTTATCTAACTGTTTTTATTATGCACTTTACATATGGAGCACAGTGTGCTCCGCTACTAATAAGGTGGTTAAAAATATGTACCATTTTATGCTAATACTTTTGACTCTTAAGACATTTAGTAATAGTTTATTTTACAGCCACTATACCGTAATAGACTCTTTTTAATAATATTCCTCTTTCTGTTTTGTACCTTTCTACATATTTATCAAATAAGTCTTTTTCAACTATTTCTCTGTGTTTGAATTCTATTCCTTTTGTTTCTGAAAAGTCATCTAGTATTGGTGTTTTTAAAAGAAGTGCCATTAAGTCATTCTCTGTTTCATAATATTCATTTTGTAATATTTCTACTTTTTCAATATTTTTAAATCCTGCTTCTTTTAAGTCAAAATAGTCTTTTTCAGATATGGCTATTTCGTCATAATATGCTTGCCCTCTTCCAAACATCTTCTTTATATCCCAACAGTCTTTTTTATCTACTCCTTTTATTACAACCACTCCTCCTAATGTTAAACAATTATAGATTTGCTTTGCATCTATTATTGTATTTCTTGCTGAAACTAAGTCAAATGTTTCTTTTGGAAAGTCTATTCTCAAGTTATTCATCTTTATAAATTTAACTCTTTTATTTGAATATTTTTTTGCATTTTTCTTAGCTGTTTTTATCATTTCATCCGAAAAATCCGTAGCAATTATCATTCCAACTTCTGGATAATCTCTTAAAACTCTTTCTCCTCCACCTGTTCCTAAGTCTAAACATAATGATTTTTCATTAGTATTTTCTTTTATTTTTTCATAGAAATCCCAGGTGGTTAATTTTTCTGTTTTACATTTTATTTGACTAAAATCCCAATTTCCTATTTTTTCATAATAATTTAATTCACTTTTTTGCATTTTACTTTCTCCTTCTTACTGTTAATTTATAAACATATACAAAAAATCTTTCTTGTATGAACATAGCAAAATCAACCACAATCTTGTTATGGTTAAAGTTTTGCCATTCATAAAGAAAGATTTTCAACATTCTTTATTATAATTTTCTTGGTAGTATCACGCGAATGGTCGAATTGAAATACTACATTATTATTATACTCAATATTAAGCTTAATGTCAAACTAAATTAAATTATCTTATGAGGTCTGCTAATGTTTTGCTGTCTACGTATTCATTTATTACATTATCTAGTCCCTGCCAAAATGAGAATGTTTTACAATTTTCTTTTCTGCAACATTCTTCTCCACTTACACATGCAATTGGTGCAAGGTCTCCTTCTGTTTTTCTTAATATATCTCCTACCTTATATTGTTCAGGTGATTTTGCTAGTTTGTAACCTCCATTGTTGCCTCTTGCTGTTTCTAAGTATCCTGCTTTATTTAATAAGGCAACAATTTGTTCAAGATATTTTAAAGACACCTCTTGTCTATTGGCTATATCTTTTAGTGATATATAGTTTTCATCATTGTGTGTTGCTAAATCTATCATTACTCTAAGGGCATATCTTCCTTTTGTAGATATTTTCATTTTTATCTCCTCCAATTGTTACTATTATACTACTGTTTTAGTAGGATTTCAAGATAATAGATAATGTTTCTAATTTATCGTCCAAAATGACACAAAAAAGAGTGAAAATTATTTTTTCACTCTTTTTAAGTATTTAAATTATTCTTTTACTTCGTCAACTTTTTCTTCGCTAACTGTATCTGTAACTTCTTCTACAACTGGAGTTTCTGTTTCAACAGCTGGTGCTTCTTCTGGAGCAGATTCAACTGCTGGTTCTTCTACTAATTCTTCTTTTACAGTAATTTCTTTGTTTTCAATTCTAGCTCCTGTATTCTCCTTTGTCTTAGCAGCTTTACCAACTTTATCTCTTAAATAATATAGTTTTGCTCTTCTAGCTTTACCAACTCTTACTACCTCAACTTTTTCTACTAATGGTGAGTGTACTAAGAATGTTTTTTCAACACCTACACCATAAGAAATTTTTCTTACTGTGAAAGATGCGTTTACTCCTCCGTTTTGTTTTTTTATGATAATTCCTTCAAATACTTGAATTCTTTCTCTGTTACCTTCTTTAATCTTTTGGTGTACTCTAACTGTATCGCCAACTTTTAAATCTGGTATCTTATTTTTTAATTGCTCGTGTTCAACTGATTTTACGATATCCATAACTTTGAATATCCTCCTTTCCTTTTTATTTTAATAAATCTGGTCTTTTTTGTCTTGTTATCTCTAGAGATTGTTGTTCTCTCCATTTTTTTATATTCTCATGATGTCCAGATAATAACACCTCTGGAACCTTTTGTCCGTGGAATTCTTCAGGTCTTGTATATTGTGGATATTCTAAAAGGTTGTTTGTAAAAGACTCTTCTTGTGTAGACTCTTGTTTTAATACCCCTTGTATATATCTACTAACACTGTCTACCAACACCATTGCCGGTATTTCTCCACCTGTTAGCACATAATCTCCAATTGATATTTCTTCATCTACAATTTCATCTATAACTCTTTGATCTATTCCTTCATAATGACCACATAATAAAATTAGATGTTCTTGTTTAGCAAGTTCTAGAACTTTTTCTTGATTTAACACATTTCCTTTAGGTGATAAATATATAACTTTTGCATTTTCTTTATTTTGAATTGAAGAATATGCATCATATACTACATCTGGCATCATTACCATTCCAGCTCCACCACCATATGGCGTATCATCTACTTTTTTATGTTTATCTTTAGAAAAATCTCTAATGTTGATTAAATTTATTTGTATTAACTGCTTTTCAATTGCTTTTCCAATAATGCTTTGCTTAACTGCTTCAAACATTTCTGGAAAAAGAGTTAATATATCAAATTTCATTATTTTCCCTTTCCTAAACTAATCCTTTTATTAAATGAACTATTATCTTTTCTTGTTCTAAATCAATTTGTTTAATTACATCTTTAATTCCTGGAAGTAATATTTGTTTTCCATCTTCTGATTTAACAACATAAATATCACTTGCACCCGAATTGTATATGTCTTCTACTTTTCCAAGTAATATATTTTCATCAGTATAAACTGTAAGCCCAAGTAAATCCGCAATAAAGTAGGTATTTTTTGGAAGCTTTTTAGCATTTTCTCTTGCTATTTTTATATAACAATTTCTATACTTTTCTGCCTCTTCAACAGTATCGATTCCTTTTAGTTTAAGTAAAATTTGATTTTTACTATATTTTACTTCTTCAATTTGAATATCTAATAGTTTTCCATTTTTTTCAACTAATACAGATTTTAATTCTTCAAATTGAGAAATATCATTAGTAAAAGGATTTACCTTTACCATTCCTTTAATTCCAAAATGATTTACAATTTGACCTATTTCAAAATATTCTTGTTTCATATTTTCCTCTAATCCACAAATTCAATAATTACCTTTTTGTGTTC
>ULVA01061677.1_pt1 | contig 12755 bp, 15 predicted proteins | sample 1958811 | NCBI WGS metagenome assembly ULVA01 (sample SAMEA4835768, study PRJEB28245) | human gut metagenome | biome: gut microbiome; material: fecal sample | place: Denmark | collected 2008
TTAATTTTGTATTTGACCCACTTCTAATTTTTGGTATTGGTGTTTTTCCAGCTATGGGAATCCGTGGCGCTGCGGTGGCTACTGTTGCGGGCTATTTGTTATCCATGATTTTGGCATTTGCCTTGCTGCTGGGCAAAAAGCAAAAAGTGCGGATAAAGATCAAAGAATTTCATATACAAAAGTGGATGATTGCCCGTATATTCGCCCTTGGCTTACCATCTTTCATTATGAATGCCCTCAGTTCGTTTATGGTGACATTCGTCAATCTGTTTCTGGTGGCGTATTCCGATACGGCGATTGCATTCTTCGGTGCGTATTTTAAGGTGCAGCAGCTGATCGTTATGACAGTAAACGGCTTGATTCAGGGCTGTTTGCCTATTATGCGGTTTAACTACGGTGCGGGAAACAGAGATAGGCTGCACTCCGCTTTCCGATACGGAACCGCTTTGGTCTCCGGTATGATGATACTTGGAACATTGACCGTCAACTTCTTTCCGGCGCAGCTTTTGGAATTATTTACAGCGTCGGAAGCCATGCGCTCCTTTGGAATATCCGCTATGCGGATCATGGCGGCAAGCTATCTGTTTTGCGGTCTCTCTACCATGATTTCCACCTATTTTCAAGCGACAGAAAAAGTAGGTTCCAGTATAGCGATTCAATTATGCAGACAACTGCTTTTCCTTGTTCCTGCCTTATGGTGTCTGAACAAATTATTCCAACTGAACGGAATCTGGCTTGCATTTCCTGTTGCGGAAACCGCCACTATGCTCATTGCTTTCGTAATAATGGCATGGCATCGCCACAAAAATATCTTATAAAAATCGCCTTCCTTTCGGGTAACAGTGAATATTCGATTTGCAATGCGTTCCCTCTTTATAATAAGAATCGTTTTCCACGGAGGGGCTGGAAATGCTTGCAAGTAAATATGTACGGGGCGGCAATCGCCGCCCGGAAAAGCTTAGCCGAACAGACCAGACAGCAGAGGAATCAGAGTAATGCCGACCAATGCGACACCGCCGCCAGCCATGAGCTGTGTTATCCCCAATTAGTAGGAACAATACAGCTTTCTGGCGGGCGGCGGCACGTCAAGAAATATATATGGAGTTTTTAAAGAATCCCCCGGAGCAGGGGAGCGGTCAGCCTGTGACCTGCTCCACTTCCGGTATGGGTTTGAGATTAAAATGAATTTCGATAGAAATGTGTCTTGTTTTGTCGCTGTCTATGGTTTCATGGACAACGATTTCTTTCATCAGGCGGTTTAAGGTGGAAGCGTCCAGCTCGTTGATGTCCCGGTATTCCTGTATGGATTCCACCCACTGCCTTGCGTCCACGGCAAGCCGGATTTCATCGGCAAGGCGTTTCCGGCCTTCCTCAGCCTTGGCTTTTAATTCCGCCTGTTCCTTCTGTGTCTTTTCCAGCAGGAGATTGAAGTTTTCTTCTGTGATTCGTCCGGCTACCATATCCTCATAGAGCCGCAATACCATCTTTTCCAGCACTTCAATCCGTTCTTCGTCTTTGGCAAGGGTGCGCTCCATCGCTTCCCGCTGGTCTTTCTGCCTGGCATGGCAGGTATCGGTCAGCCGTCCGGCTACTGCTTCACTGTCTGTCAGGGCAGCGGCGGCGCACTCCCGGATTTTGTTCAGCACAAGGGAATAGAGCGTGTCAAACTCAACCCGGTGCTGTGTGCAGTGCTGCTTCCCATAGGCATTGTAGGTTTTACAGGAGAAAATCCGCTTCGGGAACTTCTCATGCGTGGTGCGGATGGTGAGAGCCTTTCCGCACTCCCCGCATTTTATCAGCCCTGCAAAGAGGTTGATTTCCCCGGATTTGCCCGGTCGCTGGCGGGATTTCAGTTTTTCCTGCACAATCGCAAAGTCCTTTTTGTCCACCAGCGGCTCATGCGTCCCCTCCACCACAATCCAGTCCTCCGGCTTCTTATCCCGTATCGTGCCGATTTTAAAGCGGTACTCGGTCTTTTGGGAAGCGATTGCGCCGGTGTAGACGGGGTTCATCAGGATTTCCTTAATCACGGAGAAGTCCCAGACGTACCGCCCGTTTTCCGGGTCTTTCTTTTCCCATTTGGTGCGGATGTTCCGGTGTCCCCGCTTCCGGTTCCACCATGTCGGGCAGGGGTGCTTTTCTTCCTCCAGCCTGCGCCGGATGTAGTTGGGGCCGTGGCCGTCCAGCGCATATCCGAAAATCAGCCGGACAACCGGGGCGGTTTCCCCGTCAATGAGAAGGTGGTTCTTGTCCTCCGGGTCTTTCTTGTAGCCAAACGGGGCGATACAGCCGGTGAACTGGCCTTTCTGCGCCTTCAGCACATAGGAAGAATGGACTTTCTTGGAAATATCCTTGCTGTACATTTCATTCAGGATATTTTTAAAGGGCGCAATGTCGTTGTTGTCCCTCATGGTGTCGATACCGTCATTCATGGCGATGTAGCGCACACCGTTCCTTGGAAAGAAGTCCTCGATAAGCTGCCCGGTCTGCAAGTAGTTCCGTCCTAATCTTGATAAATCTTTCGTAATGACAAGGTTTACCTGTTTCCGCTCGATGGCTTTCAACATCCGTTTCAGGTCGGGGCGTTCCATGTTCAGGCCGGTGAAGCCGTCGTCCTGATAGACTGCCGTAACCTCCCATCCCTGCTTCTGGCAGAACTTTTCCAGCATATCCCGCTGGTTCTCGATACTGGCACTCGTCCCGTCAAGGTCATCGTCCTTGGACAGCCTGCAATAGATAGCTGCCCGGAAGCTTCCGGCAAGAATCGTGTCCATCCCTGTATATCCAAAAGTGTTCATCATAACCGTTTACCCGCACAATCCAGACGGAACACGGTCACTTGGAACCTCATCTTTATTATATCCTATTTCTTGTGATTTAGCAAGATATTCTTTATCTGTTTTTCTGCTGTGTTTCTGTGCGATAAGGCTCACGAAAACGTCCGTAGCGTCCAGTTCGCCATCAAATATTGTGGTGACATGAATCTCTGTTTTATTTTTCGCCATAGGCAGTTGTCCTCCATACATGAAAACAGCCAGACAGGGAAGGTCGGCAACGAAGTCCGGCAACGGGCTTCAAAAAACCTTGGAACGAATCCTTGTCTGGCAGTTGGGTTATTTTATACTTTTTCTTTTATTTTTCTGTTGCTTTGGTTGTTAAAGGGGAGAAAAGCCGATAGTTACGGGATTTTCCCCGGCAACCGGCTCGGCAACGGGATAGCAACGAAGTGTGCAACGGGCTGTCATTTGCCGGATTTTTTCAAAATGGAAGTTCCATCTGCTCCGGCACCGGCGTAAATCCCTCCGGGGTTTTTCCTGCCCCGTTGCCGGTGTCCGTTGTCAAGGCGCAAGCGTCAGCTTTTGCCTTTTGCTCCCGTTCCCATCCTTTTTGTCTGCCGTATCCGGCAAACATCCGGGGATTGGAGAAATACTTCCAGCCGGTGACGCACTGGTTCATTATCTCGTTGATTTCCCGGATTTCCCATTGTTTCGGCTCGTCAAAAGCGTGGTTTAAGGCTTCTTTGTAAAGCTGTTTGGAGCAGATGGTATCGCCGGGGTAGCTGTCAAGGAAAGCCTGAATCATTCCGGCTTTGGTGTCCTCCGGCATAAAGTCCCGCTGGTGTTCTTTTAGATAGCGCACCATTTCCGGGCTGAATGTCAGCTTCCATCTGCCGCTTTTGTAAATCTCCATCGCTTCCGCCCATACCTGGCTTAAATAGGCTCTGGAAGCGGCTTCGTCCTCTAAGATATGGATTTGCGCCTGTTCCGGGCATACCTGTATGGGAATAAAACGGCGGTTGCCGGAGCGGTCAAGGGGCAGGAAGTCAAGGGCATTGGACGTGCCGCCAAACACGCACTGCCTTGGGCGGTCTGCCGGGTGGGTTTCGTAGGGTATCTTGTAAACCTCCTTCTGGCGGCTCAAAAATGACTTGATCTCCTCTATGCTCTTGGCGTTTGCGGTGGCAATCATCTCCGACATCTCGATTATCCAGTGGCCTTGCAGCTTCCGGTATACGTTATCATCGTCCAGCTTCCGCAAATCGTCCGAAAACCACTCGTCTTTGACTGCCAGCAGGCGGAAGAAGGTGGACTTCCCGGCTCCCTGACCTCCCACAAGGCAGAGCATGACTTCAAATTTACAGCCGGGGGAAAATGCCCGGTGGATGGCTCCCAATAAGAACAGGCGCAGGGATTGGTAAGTGTAATCGTCCTCACTGGCTCCCAGAAAGTGCCGCAGGCAGGAGCGTATCCGTTCGGTTCCGTCCCATGTCAGGCTGTTTAAATACTCCCGGACGGGGTGATAGCTGTTCTGGTGGGCGGCAAGGTCGGCGGCGTCCTGTATCTTCTTTTCGCTTGTCAGGCCGTAGGTTTCTTCCAGATACAGCCGGATATATTTCATGTCGGTGTCGGTCATGGGGCTGTCCGGGGTTCTTTTGTAGCCGATAGGTTTTAAAATGTCGGTGCGGTCGGTCAGAAGGTTATAAGCAACCGCCCCGGACAGGAGCGGGTCGCACTGGAACACGGTCAGGCAGTTGCGGATGCTGTTTCGGAAGCCGCCTTTTTCGGTGGTTTCCAGCAAGGCTTTGACGTCCTCAACGCTCCGGGGCGGCTCGGTGTTTTCTGCCATGTTCTTTAGTTCCTGCCGTATCTCTGGCGGTAAGTTCTGCCATTCGCCTTTCAAGGTTTCTCACTTCCTTTCCGTGTCCTGTGATAAGGGCTGCCCGCTCTGGAAGTTCCCCCGATAGAAGTACGTCCATCAGATATTCCAGACGGCTCATGTTTTGCAGGGCTTCCACAAACCGGGGATTCCATGCTTCATCCGGCTGTCGTGGGGCGTGTTCCTCCTTCCAGCGGCGCAGGAGATGGTAATAGTCGGACAACACCCGGAAACAGTGCCGCTCCATGCGCTTAAATTTCTGTTCTTCGCTTTCCCTCCGTAAGCGTGGCTGGATGGGCTGCTTCCTTGCGTTCCTTCCGTCCTCATAGGGGATGGAGAAGTCCCGCGCCAGCATGAGGGCGGCTTCTTTGCTGCCGATACCGTGGAGCCGGGAAACGAAGTCTATCACGTCCCCGGTGGCTCCGCAGCCGAAACAGTAAAAGCGGCGGTCAACCTTCATGCTTGGGTTCTTGTCGTTGTGGAACGGGCAGACACACATCCCGTTCCGGTTTACTTTTATTCCATAACGCTCCGCAGCCTGCCTTGTGGTGACGGACTGCTTCACGGCTTCAAATACGTTCAATAGGCGTTTCCTCCTGATAATCCCAACGTGGGCGGCACAATGTCGTTCACGTTGTCTGTAAATCCATCTTGTTCAAAATGAAAAAGCACCTGCCAGCGATTTCCAATCACAAAACAAGTGCCTGTTTAAAGTTCCATATTCTGTTGTTTCTGTGTCCGGGGCGGCTTCTGTTTCCCTGCCTGCTCCTGCCGGATGCGTTCCTGCCGTCCTTTCAGGTTCTCCTGAACGGACGGCTTCTTCCCCGGCTCGGCGGTCTGGCGGTACTGCTCGGACGGCAATACCTGATTGAGCCAGCGGCGCACATCCCGCAGAACTTTTACATCTGCCTGCACCGCTTCCAGCTCCTCCCCCTGTTCCGGCAGGGCAGAAGCAAGCTGTTCCCGTTCCGCTTCCAAATCTTTGCGGGAGTAGGTATTGCCTTTCAGGTTGGCTTTCAAATACCGGATGGCGGCATTGTAAGCGTCCAGTTCCTCCCGGTGGCTCTCCGCAAACTGCTCTTTTTTCTTCTTCCAGCCGATGGCGGCGTACTCCTTATGGACTGGCTTGTTGGCTTCGTATTTGTCAATGTAGGACAGCATGGTGTCGATGGCTTTGATACGCTTCTTGCTTTTTTTCACGCCCTCCATGACAGAAACGGCGGTCTGGCTGATTTCGTCCAGCCGGGTGTCAAGGCTTTCTACGGTGGAGATTCCTTTTTCCCGCAGAAAATCCATTGCCGCCTGTACCTTGTTGAAGTCGGCAACTGTGCCTTTGAGCTTCCCTCTGGAAGTCCAGCCGGCACGCTGTCCGCTCCGCAGTTCTAAATACTGTGAGAGCAGCTCCGGTATGGCCGGTTCCTTCGTCTGCTCCAATGCTTCCATCAGAGCGGCTTTTTTCTCTTTTAAATCGGCAATCCAGCCTTTTAAGTGGCGCACCATCTGGCGGATGGACTGCATGAGGGAGTTGGCGGATTTGATGTCCCGGTTCAGGTTGCCAACGTTGGTCTGGATTCCTTTCTTCTCCATCTGGCAGGCGGCTGGCCCCATGTGGACGGTGGGGATTTTATCAATTCCCTGTCGGGCATAGGAGCGCAGGTCAAGCCGTTCCGGGCGGTGATTAGCTTCTAAATAACGGTTGGCCGTGTCCGCCCATCCCTGCCGCCAGATTTCAGCGTATTTCTGGTCGTTCCAGTCCACGGTGTTCTCCTTATGGCTTTTCCATCTGCCGGACGGGAGCCGGATTCTTTCGCCGTTTTCGTCAAGGTCGTATACCTTGCGGCATTTGGGGAGCCATTTCCCTTTTTCGTCCATCGCCCGCATGGTGAGCAGGATATGGGCGTGGGGGTTGCCGTCCCCTTTGTCATGGATGGCAAAATCGGCTATAATGCCTTTAGAAACAAAAAAATCCCGGCAGTAGTCACGGATAAGGTCGGCGTGCTGTTCCGATGGGATTTCCCTTGGGATGGCAAGCACGAACCTCCGGGCAAGCTGGGAGTTCCATTGTTTTTCCTGTGCTTCGGCAGAGTTCCATAGGGTGTTGCGGTCGGCATACTCCGGCGGTGCATGGGGCGGGAGCATGATTTCTTTGTGGGTGACCTCGTTCTTGTAGGGATAGTATTTCTGCTCTTGGTAATATTCAGAGAATAGTTTCTCGCCGCTCTGGTAGGCGGCGGCAGAAACAGCGGATTCATTGTTGCTCCGCTTGATGATTGTGATTTTACAGTGCGGGCATGGCAAGTATGCGCCCTCCTTTCTCCCGGATTCCGGGCATAGAAAAAGCAGGATACCTTTTCAGATTTCCTGCTTGGGTGTACCGCTGGTGGGCGGCGGAATATTTGGTTATATTTACATCAATCCGCCCCCGTAGAATGTTTCGATTGCCTGTGAGATAAATTCCGCCGTTCCTTCTCCATACCGCTTATCTATCTTGGATTTTGTCGGCTCTGTGTTTTGGAACCATGCAAGATATTTCATCATGCCGGATTCTTCCTTTATCTGCGTAAGCTGTTTCATCACAAAGCCGTATTCTCCAACCAGTTCCTTTACTTCAAAAGAATCGGTAGGACAGTTTTTCTTCCCGGCAAGCTTTTCCATGACTGCTTCTATGCGTTTGCCATAGCCTTTCACCACATCCTTGCCTAACGGATTGGCGGATGCCGCCTTATAGGCTTCCTTCCCACCGTACCACTCCACAACCTTTGCATATTTTTTCTGCATATCTTCCGAGGACACCACTTCCATAAAATGCTTTTTCCACTCATCAACGCCCCCAAATTCATCTACGGCAATCTTACGCATCTTTTCAGGCATACGTTCATAAGTCAGTCGGAACATTTCTTCCACTTCTTTTTTGTCAAAAATCGCAAAATCCATTTTATTATCTCCTTTCAAAATACTGTCAATGCTGGCAATCAAACGCTCCATGCGTTCCTTTTTTACTGTCAGCATTTTCCTCTGCATTTGTAAAATCTGGTTCCTGTCAAGAGCCGGGTTCGCCATAATCGCTTTGATTTCCTTCAAAGGAATATCAAACTCACGGAAAAACAAAATCTGTTGCAATGTTTCCAATGCTTTATCGTCATAAAGCCGGTATCCCGCTTCGCTTTTGTCTGTCGGCTTCAAAAGACCGATTTCATCATAGTAGTGAAGCGTGCGCACGCTGATACCTGTTAAATCTGATATTTCCTTTACTGTCCTCATTGCCGCCAACCTCCTGTTCCTGATATACACACTTTAATCTATTACGCACCGTGAGGGTCAATAGTTTTTTTCAAATTTTTCTTTGAGTATATCATCTTTCTATCCACATCGGAAGAAGCAGCGCAGAATGATATAAAACTTGCTGACCGGGAATAGCTGGCGGCACAAGGTGTTCCCGGCGGCAAGCCCACAAAGGGGTAGCTGGCGGAGCCAGCGCAGGGGAAGGGTAGCTTCCCCTGTGATAATTGGAGCAGATTGAAAATCTGCGGAAATCATCTGCTGTCCGCAGGACGCTCCCGGCAGGGCGCAATGCACCACTTCCCCAAGTGGTGTATAATTGCGCCCTCTTTCAGAGGAGAGTTTTCCAGCTTGACACTTTGGAAGCCAAAATTGCAAGCAAAATATCCGGCAGTCAGGAATCAGTCGTACCGATTGCGCCATAGGCTGCATAAATCAGAACGCGCCCGGCTCGTCCACGTTAAAACTTCCCTTCAAAAATCAAGACGCGCCCGGCGCACTTTGATTCTGGAACAGGCTTTTTTATCGCTCCTGCTGTCTGCGCTTTTTGTCAGGATAGAGCTTCCCGGCGACAACGGCGGCATGGCTCTTTATCTTGATTTCCCCTTCCTGTTCGCTGTGTTTTGCGTTCCGGTAGCCTTCATCGGAGAGGTAAAAGCGGAACCGCTCTCCCTTAAAACCGACAAAACAATCTTTCTGTACTTCCAGCGTAATCATGTGCCGGGTTTCCGGATGGAACCGTTCCTTTCCTGACAGGTCATGCCCCTGCATAATCGGCTCCTGTAGCTTTGCCGCCGCAAGCCGCTGGCGGATGGAGTTGTCACGTTCTGCAAGGAACCGGGCTTTTGTGGCGGCGACAAACTGGCTGCACTCTGGCTCCGGTATCTTTTCCAGTTTTCGGATGGCGTTCTCCACGATTGCCTTGGTCAGTAAGTCCTTTATCACCGGCACGATTTCCTTCATGCCCGCAAGTGTTTCCGCCTTGGTTGGTGCGGCATACTGGTAGATAATATCCAGCTCGCTTTTTGAAAATTTCATTCCGTGTCCTCCTTCCGGTTTTCGGTAAGAACCTGTGCCACAAGACGCTTCGTATCGCCCCGGTGGAACAATACTTTTAAGATGGTGCTGACCTGCTCGTCCGTCACGGCTTCCGGGTGGGGGAGATGGCTTTCCAGCATTGCCCCTCTGGTGCAGAGCCGGTGCGTCCGTTCCTTCCGGTTCAGGGTCTTTATCTGGTGTTCCAGCATTTTCTCCTTATGCTGCGCCCGCCGCAGCCTTGCTTCGGTCTTTTCAATCTCCTGATTCAGTTTTTCCAGCTTCTCATTCATGGGAGGTGTCCTCCCTGGGGAGCAGGATATAGATGTGGCTGACCTCCCCAATTCCCTGACGGACACGCATAATCATCCCGGCCTGTTCCAGCTCGTTCAGGGAACGCTTGCAGGTCTGGGGGCTTCGGGAGAGCGCCGCCGCTATCTCCATGACGGGGAAGCGGATAAACAGAATCCCGTTGCTGTCCTCGGTTCCCCTTGCCAGGATTTCATCCAGCAGGCGGGCGTACATGACCTTTGCCGTGTTGCTGATCGGAAGCCGGAGCATTGCCTTTGGGAGCGGCATACAGGGCGGCAGGGGCGTACTGGCTATCATAAATTCACAATTCATTGATTTGTGTCCTCCTTTTGGCTCGTTTGGATAGGTAGCGGGGGCAGTCGATAATGACAGCCCGGAAACTCTGCTTGCACCCATGCTGGCATTTCCGGCAGAGTCCGTTGTAGCTTCTGCGCCCCCGGTCGTTCAGGAAGAAAGCAAGCTCTTTCTTCAACTTCTTTGACATTCTCGGCATAGTGCCTCCTTCATAGAAAAACCGCCCGATTCAGCAGGTACAGCCGGAATGGGCGGGCAGTGGTTTTTTGTGTATCGTTTCGGGGCGATTTTCAGGGGAAATACAGCCGTAGAGCCGCCCCAAAATCCCCCTTGGTATTACGGGCAGGGCAGACTATGCCCTGTGAGATTGCTGTGTTTCGGTATCGTTTCGGTGTTCATTTTTGCCGGTTCTTTCTGCTGTCGTTCCTGCCCCCGTCTTTGGCGGCGTTTCGCTCTCCTTGGTACGCTCGTTGCGGTCAGAGTTCCTCCGTTTCCCTGCCGGAAGTCGTTGCGTTACATCGCCGGGGAGCATATCCCATACAGGCCGGTCATTCGATTGGAATAATCCATCGATGAACTGCCTATATCATATGACATTTTTGTACCCTGTGCCGTATGTCCACAAATCAGGAATGAAGCCCAAAATCTAAAAAATTCCACGATTGCGGAAAAAGCTTTCTGCCGGATGGGTTCAAAAATCAGATGTGCATTTTGCACTTCTGAAAATCCGGGCAAATCAAAAGCTCATTTTGCGCATTTGAAAAGAACGTCAGGGGGAAATGCGTCCGGTATGAATATGTGGTATAATGGGGATGGCGGCAAAGCAGACCGCAGGAAGGAGCAGGAAGCCATGAAACAGGGGATAACGATTCAGGAGCGGTTAAAGGATTTAAGGACGGAGCGGCATTTAAAATTAGAGGAACTGGCGGCGGTTACGGGGATTTCCAAATCAGCCTTGGGAAGCTATGAGAATGACGAACTCAAGGAAATCAGCCACAAAAACCTTGTGGAGCTGGCAAAGTTTTACGGTGTGTCAACAGATTACCTGCTCTGCCTGACAGAGAACCGGAACCATCCGGGCATGGAACTTACGGAGCTGCATTTGAGTGACAGCATGGTGGAGTTGTTGAAAAGTGGGCGTATCAACAACCGGCTGCTATGTGAGATTGCCACACATGAGGATTTTGTTACCCTGATGACGGACACGGAGATTTATGTAGATGGTGTGGCAACCGCCCACTTCCAAAATTTCAACAGCCTTCTGGAAGTGCTGCGGGGGCAAGTCCTTTCCCAATATCAGCCGGTGGAGGAAGATGCTGCGTTAAAGGCGTTGGAAACCATGCAGGTACAGGAAGAAGATTATTTCTGTCAGGTCACGCACCGGACTTGGGACGCTATCCTCCATGCCATAAGGGAAGCGCACAAGGACGATACGGACAGTGCGCCGGACGGCTCCAATGCCATGAAACTAATCAAAGACGCAAAAAAGGCAATGGCTGTGCCGGGTTCCTATCTGGATGTGTTCACTGCCCTGATGTGTACGCAGCTGCAAATCCGGTATGAGAAGCTGTCGGAACAGGAGCGCACGGTTCTGAAAAATATCATGAAGAAAACTCCGGCATATAAGGATTCTCCTTTGAGCAGGATGAAGCGGAGATAAGGAAATGCCGTTGCTTGGGCTTTTATCCATGCAACGGCATTTTGGTAACTCTGATTCAGTTTTCAAGCACACAAATATGATTTTCTGATTCTCATTCATTGATTTAGTAACTTTTCAAGAATCGAAATGTCATGTTTATCCTTATCTCTTAATTCATAACCTGAATGAAAAATTTTTTGACCTTTTAGAGAGATACACGGGATTGACCTACCCTCAAAAATAGCATTACTAAAATAGTCTTTCTCAAATTCATACCAGCCGCCCTCTAAATCAGCCTGCTTGGAAGTACCATCTTCATTCAAAACAAACGGATGAATGTCTAAATACCCATTTTTATCACTGTACAATTCTATTCTGACAGGTGTCCAATCTGTATCTACTTCATAACCATATTCCAAAAGTATCTTTAATAGTTTTTCCGTATGTTTAGCATCAAAATTTACATCAATATCTCTATGCAATCTTGTTTGTTTTCCTGCTAAAATATCAACTCCCCAACCGCCATCAATCCAATATATTATTCCTGCATTTTCCAATATATTAATAACAGTCAACAAATCTTCTTTTGTTGTCGTTTCTTTTCTTTTCATGCAATTTCTCCTATATAACTGCCCGTTTGCTGTCTGAAATGATTCTATCACATACTTACGAATAAATCAACTCACTGTTTATGATTTCCTCCGCCCGGCTGCGGATATTGTTCATCCGGCCTACCCATTCAAGCTGGTTCCTGGCTTTCAGTTCCTTGGTCACTCCCTCTGCGGCCTTCATCTGCTCCATGATTAAGTCCAGCCGTTCCTCTGCCTGCTCGTTCAGGTCGGCAAGGTATGTCCATAATTTCCCGGTCAGGATAAGGGAGCTGTACCGTGCAGGGTGTTCCTGTTTGAGATATTCCCGGTGCAGCCGTCCATAGCGTCCGATGGGGCGGTTTTCTTTCGGCAGCTTCAAGTCCGGGATATAGTAATCGCCTACCAGAATATAATCAATGCCGTTCTCTGTGATTCTTTCTTTCAGTTTTTCCATTGTCGTTCCCTCCTGTGGTGGAAGGCTTGTCACTGACCAGCTCAATCACGTCCATAATGCCACAATCCAGTGTTTCACAAATGCGGGCAAGTGTGTCCATGCTGATATGTTTCCCTTCTTTTCCCATGTTGGCTATCATATTTGTGGTCAGGCCAGCGGCAAGCCTTAAATCTTCTTTCCTCATGTTGCGCTCTATCAATGTGTGCCAGAGCGGTTTGTAGCTGATGTGCATGTTTCTCCCTGCCTTTCTGCCCCGGATGGGCGCTTGCCCCCATTATATCAGGTTTCTTGCTAACTCACAAATATTTCTTGACGGTATCGCCGGTTCCGTCTGGATTGTGCTTTTCCTTTCCTCTTTTGATTACCTCTAATTAGCCATGACCTGCTTCATGCCCTGACTTTTTGCGGAGGGATTATCGCCGCCGTAGCCTTCCATGAGGTTGACAGTACCCCACACGCCCAGACCGGCACCCAGAGCAACGACCAGAGTCTTCAG
>ULVA01010960.1_pt1 | contig 12694 bp, 8 predicted proteins | sample 1958811 | NCBI WGS metagenome assembly ULVA01 (sample SAMEA4835768, study PRJEB28245) | human gut metagenome | biome: gut microbiome; material: fecal sample | place: Denmark | collected 2008
TCACTGCTGACTTTATAGCAGCGAACAGGTGCGCCCCTGCCTTTGGCTGTGCCGTACTCATCGGGAAACAGCCTTTTGAAAATCTGATGACTTCCTTCGTGCATAAGAGTGAAATTCCTCCTGCCTTTCCGCTTGTTGTCATCTCTCAGGTCGGACTCTACCAACACCGTGCTGCCGTCCAAAAGGATATGTTCTTCCTCAAAGTCGGCGGTCATTACATCAACCATAACCTCGACAAACGATGTCATTCCCAAGAGCGAACCATCGTAGGAAAGATGAGCGTAATCTATTTTCAGACCAAGTACTCTTTCCAAGAACAGCTCCGGCTCTATTCGATAAATCTGCATATCCTGCACTTCGGGTAGTTCCATATATGCAGTGATGTACTTTTCCGCAATCGCTTCAATATCCAAGCGTGATAAGTGTTTCAATTATGCGACCTCCTTTAATCCGTTTTCGCTTCGACAAACCACTTGCCGTTTTCCTCATCGAACAGGAATGTCGGATGACCGCAAATCTGAACCGTATAGCGAATGCCCGTTCCGCCCACCTTCGTGGAAGCTGCACGGCACCGTTGTATTACACGGTCAACCTCATACCTTTCACCATTTTCAAATCTTATTAAATTCGGTCTCGCTGTGCCGTCTGTTCTGTGCGTCACCTCGACCTCAACGTAAACTTTTCTTCTTTTCGTTTCCACTTAAAACCCTCCTTACCCAACCATACCGGTCGGCATAGTGATTTCAGCTTTTTCGGGCGGCATTTTAAGGTTCTGACAAAGAACCCCGTTCCTGATACTGTCTTTCCCGAAACGCTGACGAATTGCCTCAACACATCTATCCAATTTTTCAATCTTATCCATCTTCTTGCAATCCATAAACAAGCCAATCTGTCGGGGCGTATCTTGTGGGACAAGATTGATAGCCTGTACGGTCACGGAACGGATGTGATTTTGCCACGGGTACTTTTGCTCAAAGAGTCTGTACGCCGTTTTCGCAATAATCATCGGAGATTGCGTGGGATAATCAATCTTCGTCTGCCATTGCTTTGAATAGAGCGTGTTGTCTCGGATATGCAGCGCCACTCCCTCGGCGCTTAATCCGTGGACTCGAAGCTTATGCCCGATGTCTTGGGTTAATTCGAGAATGACGGGCCACACCTGCTCGCCATTCTCTAAATCGGCAACTGTCGTGATACCGTGACCTACGCTTTTGACCGGCGAAACGAAGTCAGTCTTTGCAACGGCGGAGCAGTCCAAGCCGTTGGCGAATTGCCAAAGAGCAACCCCATTCTTGCCGAGCCATCGCTTTAACAGGTCAGGGTCGGTATTCGCTAAATCACCGATTGTCCTGATGGCATATCTATCTAAAACTTTCCTCGTTGCACGGCCTACGCCGAGCAAGTCAGAAGCAGGGAGTCCCCATATCTTATCCTTGAAAGTGTCCTTTTCAATCACCGTAACAGCGTCCGGCTTTTTCATATCCGAGCCGAGCTTGGCGAATATTTTATTGAAGGAAACACCCACGGAGATAGTCAGACCCAGTTCAAACTTAATCGTCTCACGGATTTCATTGGCGACCTTTTCAGGCGAACCGAAAATCCCGCTTGTGCCGGAAATATCCAGCCAACACTCGTCCATTCCATACGGTTCCACTTGGTCTGTATATCGTTCATAGACGCTGCGGGCAAGCTTTGAGTATTTGATGTATTCCTCAAAATGAGGCGGAACGATAACAAGGTCTTTGCACTTCTGCTTCGCCTGCCATACTGCGTCGCCGGTCTGCACATTAAAGGCTTTTGCTTTGTAGTTCTTGGCAAGGACAATGCCGTGTCTTTCTTCCACTGAGCCGCAAACAGCAACCGGATATTCTCTCAGGGCAGGGTCAAGCATACACTCGACGCTTGCGTAGAAGTTGTTCATATCGCAATGTAAAACATTTCGCAACAATTCTCTTGACCCCCTTGACAAACTTCCCAAACCGTTTTATAATGTACTCACAAACCGATTGGGTAGCTCTTATTATACACAAACCGTTTGTGAATGTCAAGTGGTTAGTGCAGAAAATTTCCCAAACAGTTTGTGACAATTCCAAAAGGGGGATAATGATATGACATTCGGAGAGAAGCTTCGCAAATACAGAACTGAGAAAAGACTCTCACAGGCTGAACTTGCAAAGCTTGCCGGATTAGGCGTCAACACAATCAGCAACTATGAAAGCGGAAAGACATATCCGCAGAATAGAGAAGTATATAAGACGCTTGCGGAGATACTCGGTGTTGACCCCGACCATCTACATAACGAGAACGATGATTTTGTTGAGGTAGCTCAACAGAAATATGGGTATCGTGGAAAGAAACAGGCTATGGAGCTTGTTGAGCAGATGGGCGGTATGTTCGCCGGCGGCGAGATGAGCGAAGAAGATATTGACGGTGTGATGAAGGCTTTGCAGGACTTATACTGGAAAGCCAAAGAGGACAACAAAAAATACACCCCCAAAAAGTATAGGAAATAAGTCCGCCTTATGGGACGAATATTTTGCTATACTTTGTATCAGGGCATAAATACGCCCTGAAAGGGGGGTAAATGAAATGATTGACTCTGTTGGAATATACAGAAAGGCAAATAGCCTCGTTCAACTGCACGGAACGAGAGATACAATTAAATTAGCGGAAGCGTCCGGTGTTGAGGTTGTTCCGGTCGATTGTTTCAATAACCTTCTCGGAATGTATGTGTACCGTTGGAAACATCGTGCAATGTTTCTCAACAATAGAATGGACGAATACCTGACGCTGATGGTAGCCGGACACGAACTCGGTCACGATATTTACCATAGAGAGCTTGCCAAAGGCGACGGTATGAAAGAGTTTGAGCTTTTCAGAATGCAAAGTTCCACGGAATACGAAGCCAATGCCTTTGCAGCACACGTTCTGATTGATACTGACGAATGCCTCGAATATGCCCGTGAAGGCTACGATGTAGTGCAGCTTGCAAAGGCGATGAACTCTGAAATCAATCTTATGCTGATAAAGCTTCAGGAATTAAGCAGACTCGGTTATCACATTCGGGTTCCGTTTGAGCCGAAAAGCGATTTCTTTAAGAATATAAAAGCGTAAAGGAAGGAACCGGTTATGCCGAAAAAGAAAAAGAACGAAATAACAATCCGTTCAAGTGCTGCTGAATATCTGACCTACGTTGCCTCTGTTGGCGGCGAGGAAAGCAGCGTTGAAATGCGATATGAAGATGAGAATATATGGCTGACGCAAAAGATGATGGCTACCTTGTATGATGTCTCAGTACCTGCTATCAATCAGCATTTGAAAAGGATTTTTGATGATGGGGAGCTTGTTGAAGGTTCAGTTATTAAGAAATACTTAATAACTGCCGCAGACGGAAAGAGCTACCTGACCAATCATTATAACTTGCAAGCTATTATCGCTGTCGGTTTCAAGGTCAACAATGAGCGTGCTGTGCAGTTCCGCAAATGGGCGGGGCAGATTGTCAAGGATTATACGATACAAGGTTGGACAATGGATGTTGAACGATTGAAAAAGGGCACTCTGTTCACTGACGAATATTTTGAGCGCCAGTTAGAGAATATCCGTGAAATTCGTCTTTCCGAGCGTAAATTCTATCAGAAGGTAACGGACTTATACGCTACGGCATTTGACTACGACAAGGACGCAAGCACCACCAAACTCTTTTTTCAAACCGTTCAAAACAAGCTGCACTATGCCACTCACAGACATACGGCTGCCGAACTCATTGCCGAAAGAGCCGACGCACAAAAAGAACATATGGGTCTCACCTCTTGGGAAAATGCGCCTGACGGAAAAATCGTTAAGAGCGATGTGTCAATAGCCAAGAACTATCTTACGGAAAGCGAACTGTCCTTTTTGGAAAGGATTGTTTCGCTCTATCTCGATTACGCTGAGTTGCAGGCAGAGCGCCATATCCCGATGAGTATGGAAGATTGGGCAAAACGCCTTGACGGATTTCTCGAATTTAACGGCACGGAGATTTTAACCGGAGCCGGTAAAATCAGCGCAGAGCAAGCCAAGCTCCACGCCGAGACGGAATTTGAAAAATACCGTATCATTCAAGACAGACTTTTTATGTCTGATTTTGACAGGTATATGTTGGAACTTGAAGAACGGGCAAAGTCCATATCCGATAACCACAAAGAAGATAAAACGGCGGAATAGCTCCCGCCGTTTTTATTAGTTGCAGACCAAAAAAATTTTTTGAATTTCTTGTAAGGTTTTGCTTTTTGCTGTCGTCCTTCATATAACATCTCTCGATTTTCCAACCGTCTTTTCCGCCGTGTTCCTTTGCCATATATCGCTCCAAGCGAACATTTCTATCGCTCCCGTCAAGGGAAGAACCGTAAATCGAGTAGCCACCCATATTCGGCATAAACGCCTTGTTGTTGCTGCTTACCGCATAGGTTCTCGCTGCTTCGGGGTAGTCCTTATCGAAACTGTCCGCAGAAAAAACGATGAAACCGACAACGGAATTTCCGCCGCTGCGCTCCACTTCTCGGAAGCGAGAAGTCATTTCCTCATAGGTCATTTCTTCTTCGGGAGCCTCGCTGTAAATGGCTCGGTTATACGGCTCGCCGTTGATTTTTCCTTCCTCGTTGCAGATGATAGCGACCTCATCGCTGAATGGCATATATTCCTCAATGTCACCGCCAACCGCCCTTTGCATAGCTTCAAGGCTGTCCTCAATCTCGATGAATTTCGGGTACTTGTTTGGCTCAACCAAGAGGACTGTAATCTTATTTGCCGGTTCCAATTTCAGAAAAAGCTCGCTCTGTTTTGTTGCGGTCGGGTCAAAAACAACCTCGTTAAAACCGATATTGTCGCAGAAATAGAAACCGTCTTTCAGCTTGTCCGAGCCGGTCACTTCTACCACATCGGAGACCGAAAGCGACCTTGCCCGATACCCTTCGGGGTGGTTGATATTAAACATTCGGAACACATCTTCCAAGCTCTCGCAGTTGATTTCGCCCTCAAAAACACTGTCGTAAATACTGCTGTCAATGACCGGCGCTCCGGCTTCTGTCATAGGCTTATCGTATAAGCCACGGAAGGCTGCGGTATGCTCATCGCGGTCTAAATTGACCTGATAGATTTTGATTTTCATTAGCGTTCAACGCTCCTTTCACGATTGTGATTTGGCTGCCTGATATGCAGCTTTGAACATAAAAAATCGTTGACATCCTTGCCGCAGGGCGGCGGATCGTCAACGACTTCATAACGGTCGGGCAGAATGGTTTTTAGAGCTTCCGTTATTCTTCTGCCCGCCGTGTCGTTATCAAAATGAAGAACAATGCGATTGATATTTGGGTGCTGTTCAAGGAACACCTCAAGGGCAACCGGCACTTTGCTCTCGGCTATGTTTCGCTTCGGCTGATACACGCCGGAAAGAGAAACAAGGTTTTCGCTTCTCCAATCCTCGCCGTCAAGCTTCATCAAAGTGGCATAGGAGAGCAGGTCGATGGCACATTCAAAGAGGTGCAAATCCCGTCCGTTTCCATCAGAGATACGGAACGAATACTGCTTCTTACTGCCGGAACAGTCGCCCATAATCCTTGCGGAATTGGTAGCTCTGTATGCGGCGTACTTCGCTTGTCCGTTCTCATCAAAGCCGACAAAGACGGCGTTGTGATATGGGAGAGACTCAAAGAGAAAACCTTTCTGCAAGCAGTAGTTGATGATTTCATAGTCAATCCCACGCCCAAACAGATACTCTGTAACCTTGTCCGCCGACTTGCATTTTTCGGGAAGCAGGAGCGGCGTTTCCGCCGCCCTCGCTTCTTCTTTTTGTACGTTCCCCATAACAGGATAGGCAACAGTAGTGTTTCCCAAAATAGCTTGCACGGCTTCGAGAAAGCTATATCCCTGCACTTTTATGAGATAGTCGAGAGCAGTTTTGCCCCCGATACCTCGGCTCCACCACATCCATTTTCCGTTGGAGATTTTCAGGCTGTCGTGTTCCTTCGTGCAATAGGTGTTGCCCGAAACTCTGACGAGCTGGCTCGGTTCGCAGGCTTTCAGGTAGGTCAAAAGGTCAATCTGTTTTGCTTCCAATATCACCTCCGGCGATATATACGGCATATCGTCACCTGCTTTCTTTCTGCCGTGCTTTCATCTCTTTGACAGCACGGTTTACCGACGAGTCAATGCTGTCACGCACCATATCCATATAGTTCACATCACTTTTAAGCCAGTCGTTATACAGACGGTCAAGAGGGTGTTTGCATAGATACAAAGCTTTTGCCTTTGCCGGTTCAAGCTCCATCAAACTGCACTCACTCAGGAAATCCTCTTTAATCGTAAGCTCGTAAGTGTGTTTCAAAATCTCTGCCGGTTCTTTGGATTTGAATTTCTCAATGAGGTTATCAAATTCCTTTTGCATTTTTTCGCAGAGTAGTTGGTTATAATCGGTTGCCATATTCAAGAACTCCTTCCTTTGTTGATTTAATTGTAAATTGGTTGTTAGCGTTCATAATCTCGCTCCCTTTTTTCCGGTTGCGCCTCGCCTTCATCGGGCTCACCGCCTACGATTTCATTCTCGTTTTTATCAAGGTTGAGCAGAATGTTCAGCTCATCAAGACGAGCCATTTTACTTTTCAGTTCTTCCTCTTTTGAGAAAGGCTTTTCGGCTTCCGCCTTTGCGGTCTCAAACTGCTTCTCGGTATTTTCAAGGTCGTTTTCAGCGCCTTTCAGCATTTCCTCAAAGCGTTCAATGCCGTTGTCAATACGGGTGATGTTGCCGTGAATATCCTCGCCCAGAGGCACGTTGCGGCTCGTCTCGCCTTTGAGTCTGACGACATATTGGCGCTCCACGGTGTCAAAGAGCAGCTCGGTCGTAAACCCTCTGTATGCTCCAAGCGGAACGGGGTCAGGACTGTTCATTTCCTTGCAGGCTTCGATAATTGCTTTGCCGGCTTCTGCTTTTTCGGTATAAAAAACACCCTTGACCTCCATACCGGCAAAGCGGTCATCGGTAGGCTTCGGGTGTTCCTGCGCCGTTTTTACATCTGCCTTTAAGCCCTCGATACGTGAGTGCATAGAGGCGATACGCTGCGGATAATATTTGATTATCTTGTCCTCCAAGCTGTACTTTTCGGACAGGAAATTGGATTTTAAGAGCTTCAATTTCTGAACCTGAATATCCAAGTCCATCTTCTCTTTGATATACGGATTGCCCGTTGCGAGCATTTTTATCTCGGCGTAGGACAGCGCCGTTTCATCTATATCTTCTGCGGAACGGACAGGCGATTTGCTCGTCATAATCTGACTTGCGAATTTCTGCTTGCCCTCGACGAGCTGATACAGATATGCGTCAAAGGTTTCTTCCGTAACAAAACGGAACACATCAACCTCGGCATTGGAGTTGCCCTGTCGAATGCTCCTTCCGAGACGCTGCTCCAAGTCTGACGGTCGCCAGGGACAGTCAAGGTCAGAGGAAGCGGCGAGTTTGTCCTGCACATTGGTTCCTGCTCCCATCTTTTGTGTGCTGCCCATCAGGATACGAACGTCACCTCGGCGCACCTTTTTGAACAGCTCTAACTTCTTTGCTTCGGTATCCGCTTCGTGTATGAATTTTATCTCATCAGCCGGCACCCCTTTCTCAATCAGCTTTTTGCGAATGTCATCATAGACGGAAAAATTGCCGTCGTTCTTCGGGGTGGAAAGGTCGCAGAAAAATAACTGCGTCAGTCGCTTTTCCTTTCCTTTTTCCCACGTTTTGAACATCTCATTAACGCAGGCGTTCAGCTTGCTTCCCTCAAAATCAGGCAGCATAGGATTGAGCAAGCGTTGGTCAAGGGCGAGCTTACGCCCGTCGTTTGTAATTTTCAGCATATTGTCTACGCTTGCGTCCACCGCTCCGCTGTGTACCTTTTCGGCTCGTTCTGCAAGCGCCTTCACCATCTCTTTTTGGATTTCAGACGGCTTCACGGAGATGTTGTGAAAGTTTGCTTTAGGCACGGGAAGGTCAAGCATATCTGCGGTTTTAATGTCCGCCACCTCTTTGAACATTGCCATCAGTTCCGGCAGGTTGTAGAACCTTGCGAACCTTGTTTTGGCTCTGTATCCCGTACCTTCGGGGGTCAATTCCACGGCTGTCACGGTCTCTCCAAAGGTGGAAGCCCAAGCGTCGAAGTGTTGTAAATTGTTCCTTTCAAGGGTTGCATACTGCAAGTATCTCTGAATGGTATATAGCTCCACCATAGAGTTGGAGATTGGCGTTCCGGTCGCAAAGACCGTACCACGACCGCCCGTGATTTCGTCAAGGTATCTGCACTTCATAAAGAGGTCGGAACTTTTCTGCGCTTCGGTCTGTGCGATACCGCCTACATTCCTCATCTTCGTATAGAGGTAGAGGTTTTTGTAGTAGTGGCTCTCGTCGATAAAAAGCCTATCGACGCCGAGTTCCTCGAATGTCACCACATCGTCCTTGCGTGTTTGGTCGTTCAGCTTTTCAAGCTTCTGCTTAATGGATTTTCGGGTTTTTTCAAGCTGCTTTATGGAAAAATTCTCTCCACGATTGCGCTTCAAGTCCATTATCCCTGCGGCAACTTCTTCAAGCTGTTGTTCCAAGATTGCCCTCTGCCTTTCGATTGACATCGGGATTTTCTCAAACTGCGAGTGACCGATGATTATGGCGTCGTAGTCGCCGGTTGCGATACGCCCGCAGAACTTCTTGCGGTTTTTGGTTTCAAAGTCCTTTTTCGTAGCCACCAAGATATTGGCGGAAGGATAAAGCTGCAAGTATTCTGCCGCCCATTGCTCGGTCAGGTGGTTGGGAACGACAAAGAGCGACTTGTTGCAAAGTCCAAGCCTTTTCGACTCTTGCGCCGCCGCCACCATTTCATAAGTTTTTCCTGCGCCGACGGCGTGGGCAAGCAGCGTGTTTCCTCCATAGAGAATGTGCGCCACCGCATTTTTCTGATGTTCCCTCAGTTCGATTTCGGGGTTCATACCACTAAAAGTGATATGGCTCCCGTCATACTCACGGGGTCTTATGCTGTTGAACTTTTCGTTATACAGCTTCGTCAGTTTTTCTCGGCGGGTAGGGTCTGCCCATATCCAGTCCTGAAAGCCCTGCTTGATAAGCTCCTGCTTCGACTGAGCGATTGCGGTCTCTTTCTTATTGAGTACCGCTTTCTTTTTGCCCTCGTCATCTTCGATATAGTCAAAGATACGAACGTCTTTCAGGTTCAGGGTTTCCTCGATAATCTTATAGGCGTTGATACGGGAAGTACCGTAGGTGTTGTATGCCTTGACATTGCCTCGGTCGTAGGATTTGCCCTCGACATTCCACTCGCCAGAGTATTGAGAAAAGTGGACTTTAATATTCCACCTTGCCCAGAGGGGTGTATCCAAGAACTCATACATAAACTGCTGTGCTATTTCAGGCGGCAGCCAAGTTGCGCCGAGACGCACGGAAATTTCACTTGCTGTCAGATCTTTCGGCTGCACTTTTTCAAGTGCTTCCACATTGACAGTATAATCTTCGGGGTAGACCTCCGCAGACCTTTTGGCAAGGGCAAGTTTCTCTCTGACATTGCCGGAGAGATACTCGTCCGCCATCAGATATTTCGGCTCTGTGCTGTTTCCGTAGCCATACAAGGGATTTAGGAAGATAACGCCTTTCAGGTCGCTGTAAAGCTCCTGTTCCGTCTTACCGGTGAGTTGCTGCATATACGGCATATCCACGGTCGCTTTTTCGCCCATTGAAACGGCGAGCGCCTCGCTTGCGGTATCCACCTCGGTCACGGGAATATGCGGCTTAATGGTTCGCTTGGTAAACATATCAGCCTTGCGTTCCAATTCGCCGTTTTCATCAAGTACTTCAAGGGCGGCAAGCAGGGCATAGGAACTGTCAGCGTTGAAAGCGGAAGTATTCGCCCTGCTGTTAATCAACCCATATTTCTTCGTAAAGTTGTCGTAAAGCGTGTTCAGTTTCTCTTGCGCCTGTTTAATCTCGCTGTCGGGATAATCCTCGGTCTGCAATTCGATAAGTTCTCTCACGCAGTCACGAATGGCAATCATACCCTTAATGCGGTTTTCCGCAGTCGCAGAGACTTCCACCGGCGTCATTTTTGAGTTTTCACGGAAGTAAATCACATCATCCACGACAGTATAAGAAAAGTTCCTTACAGACGGGTTGGCGGGGATTGAATTGTCCTCGCTTTCCATTTCGTCGTCTACCTCATAATCGGAGATTTCGCCGTGGATATTTGAGACAGCTTCCGCAAGCTGACTTTCAAGGTTGGCGTTCTCATACGGTTCACAGGTGCTTTCCAAACCGAAGCGCCCCGTCACCATTTTCATCTCGCCAAGCACCATTTCGGGGTGCCTGACAAAATATGAGTTCATCTCAATACCGTTTTCATCGGTGTCAAGGTGAACCCAATCCGGCTCAATGTCTATCAGTCGTTCTCTCTTTTGCAGGAACAGAATGTCCGATACGACCTCCGTGCCGGCGTTGCCCTTAAAGGTGTTGTTCGGCAGACGGATTGCGCCTAAAAGGTCGGCTCTCTGTGCGATATACTTGCGAACCGCAGGGTTGGTCTTATCCATTGTGCCTTTGCTCGTCACGAGCGCCATCAAGCCGCCTGGGCGCAGCTTATCAAGGCTTTTCGCAAAGAAGTAATCGTGAATGAGAAAGTTGTGCTTGTCGTACCTCTTATCGAGAACCTTAAAATCCCCGAAAGGCACGTTGCCCACTACTCCGTCAAAGAAGCTGTCGGGTACATTAACTTCCTCAAAACCACGGGCGGCGATAGAGGATTTCTGATAAAGCTGCTGTGCGATACCGGCAGAAATCGGGTCAAGCTCCACGCCATAAATCTTAGCGTTTTCCATAGACTGCGGAAGCATTCCGATGAAATTGCCGATACCGCAGGAAGGTTCCAATAGGTTCCCCTCACGAAAGCCCATCTGCGAGAGCGCATTATAAATGGCGGTCGTCACTTCGGGCGGCGTGTAGAACGCCGTCAGGGTGCTTTCTCTTGCCGCCGTGTATTCTTCCGGCGTCAGCACGGTTTTCAGTTCCAAATACTCTGTACCCCAAGCAGAGTTGTTCTCATCAAACGCTTCGGGGATACCGCCCCATCCGACATACTTCGACAAAATAATCTGTTCGTCCGGCGTAGCAAAGCGGTTTTCTTCCTGACATTTTTTAAGAAGCTGAATAGCCATAATGTTTCTGCGGAAGCGTTCTTTTTTACCGACCGTTTCTACGGGATTTGCTTTCAGGTCAAAGGTGTTTCGCTCCGACATTGGTATATCGGGGTGCAGGTCAAATCCTTTGACTTTTTGCTTCTTTGTCTGCTCCCATTTGGGAACGAGCGGCGCTGTTTCCTGTTCAGGTATTTCTCTGCTTGACCTTTCTGTAAGAGCGAGCATTGTTTCTTCGCTCCTGCCGATAAAGTCAGGCATCGGCTCGGCGTATTCAATGAGCATTTCGGCATATTCGGGCGTCCCCAAGTCGATTAGCTCTGTATAGGCGTGTCCATCAAGGAAATCAAAGAAATCCTCTGCCGTTTCTGTTTTTCCCTTTGCTTCGGCAATCAGGTCATAAGGCAAATGCAGGATTACAAACTGACCGCCTGCCACAGCGTCGGGGTTGTAATATATCGCTTCATATTCCTCCGCTTCGGGGCGGTGGAAGAAGTAGTCAATCTCTCCGATAGGAGTAGTGTTGGGGTCGGTTTCTTCTTTCTCAGGGTTCAGGTACTCTCCAAGACCGGCTTCCTTTTGTTCTTGCGCTTCCTGTTCGGCTAACTGCCGTTGCTCATAGTAGTCGGGGTCGTCGTATTCGTTTATATCAAACGGAGCCGGCTTGTCATCTGACCTTTCTTCCTCGGCGGGTGTGTCCAAAACCTTTAAGTGGTCGTTCATCGGATTTTCCCGTACCTTACGGTCAAATTCCTCCCTTGTAAGCTCTTTATTAAAAAGTGGCATTTGCGTGTCGTAGAGCATAACACGGCTTTCGTCAAAGGAAAGAATTTCATACTCGGAAGCGCCGATATACACGCTGTCCCCAAGATGATATTCGTATCTTGCTTCCTGCTCATTTGTCTGCGTTTCAGTCTGCGGGGGAGCAGCAGACAGGATTTCACGATTGCGGCGCTGTTCGGCAGCTTCCGCCCGCCTTTCTTCCTGCTTTTGAAGCCAGTCGGGATAGGCTTCCTTTTCCTTTGGGTTCAGGTATCTGTCTATACGGATAAGTTCACCGATACGCTTCTCTACCTGTTGCCAAGACAGTTGTAATTCAGCGTCCGGATGCAAAAGGCTTCCTTTTGTCAGATGAATACCCTTGCCGTCGTGCCATTCACTTATGCCTGTGCCGACAATGACAGTGGAAACACCGCCCCAGCCGTACTCGCTTTTCAGAAAATCTGCGTTTTCCTTTGCGGACAGACTTTTTTCAAACTGCTCATAGATACGCATTTTTCCTTCCGAAACGCCGCTTCCACGAGTCAGAACTTCGTCTATAATCTCCTGAGAAAAAGTAAAGGCAGAGGTTTTTCTTTCCTCTGCCTGACTGTCAAGTATTAAAGTGAACTGCCCGTCCATAGACGGTAAAGGCTTCATTTCATCGGTCAGTTCCCCAAGCAGTCGCATTGCCTGAAAGTGCTGAGCGATAACGCCCCAGTCGTAGAAGCTCTGTGCG
>ULVA01061459.1_pt1 | contig 12623 bp, 5 predicted proteins | sample 1958811 | NCBI WGS metagenome assembly ULVA01 (sample SAMEA4835768, study PRJEB28245) | human gut metagenome | biome: gut microbiome; material: fecal sample | place: Denmark | collected 2008
GCTAAGATGAAACTGTATTGTACTGATCCTGATCATGAGGACTTCGGTACTTTTATCCAGGATGTATTCTTGGGTACAATTCCTTACATGACTGATAATGGTACATTCGTCATCAACGGTGCTGAGCGCGTTGTTGTTTCTCAGTTGCACCGTTCACCTGGTGTGTTCTTCGGACAGGGTGTTCATGCCAATGGTACTGTGCTTTATTCTGCACGTATCATCCCATTCAAGGGTAGCTGGATTGAGTTTGCTACTGACATCAACAATGTGATGTATGCTTACATTGACCGTAAGAAGAAGTTGCCTGTTACTACCTTGCTCCGTGCCATCGGTTATGAGCAGGATAAGGATATTCTCCAGATCTTCGATCTCGCTGAAGAGGTGAAGGTGAACAAGAAGAATATGAAGGCTGCTATCGGTCGCAAGTTGGCTGCTCGTGTCTTGAAGAGCTGGAATGAGGACTTCGTAGATGAGGATACTGGTGAAGTTGTATCTATCGAGCGTAACGAGGTGATCATGGAGCGTGAGACAGAGCTTACTGCCGACAACATTGAGGAGATTGTAGAGAGTGGTGCTGCTTCTGTGCTTTTGCATAAGGATGTAGATGCTGCCAGCAAGTACACAATCATCTTCAATACTTTGGCCAAGGACCCAAGTAACTCTGAGAAGGAGGCTGTGAACTACATCTATCGCCAGTTGCGTAACGCAGATCCTGCTGATGATGCAAGTGCACGTGAAGTTTTCCAGAACTTGTTCTTCTCTGACAAGCGTTATGACTTGGGTGAGGTTGGTCGTTACCGTATTAATAAGAAATTAGGTCTCGATACCGATGTTGATGTCCGCGTTTTGACTAAGGATGACATCATCGAGATTATCAAATATTTGATTCAGCTCATCAACTCAAGTGCTACTGTCGATGATATCGACCACTTGTCTAACCGTCGTGTTCGTACCGTAGGCGAGCAGCTGGCTAACCAGTTCTCTATCGGTTTGGCACGTATGAGCCGCACTATCCGTGAGCGTATGAATGTACGCGACAATGAGGTGTTCACTCCAACAGATTTGATCAATGCCAAGACCATCTCTAGCGTTATCAACTCATTCTTTGGTACTAACCCATTGTCACAGTTCATGGACCAGACTAACCCATTGGCTGAGGTAACCCATAAGCGTCGTCTTTCTGCCCTTGGTCCTGGTGGTTTGTCTCGTGAGCGTGCTGGTTTCGAGGTTCGAGACGTACACTATACTCACTATGGTCGTCTTTGTCCTATTGAGAGTCCTGAAGGTCCAAACATCGGTTTGATTTCTTCACTCTGTATGTATGCAAAGATCAATGACCTCGGCTTTATCGTAACTCCTTACCGTAAGGTGAACGATAGCAAGGTTGATATGAACAACGATGATGTTGTTTACTTGACAGCTGAGGATGAGGAGGCTAAGATCATCGGTCAGGGTAATGCTCCTTTGACAGAAGATGGTGCATTTATCCGCGACGTAGTTAAGTGCCGTCAGGATGCTGATTATCCAGTTGTTCCACCTTCAGAGGTTGACTATGTGGATGTTTCTCCACAGCAGATTGCATCTGTTTCAGCAGGTTTGATTCCATTCTTGGAGCATGATGATGGTCACCGTGCATTGATGGGATGTAACATGATGCGCCAGGCAGTTCCATTGCTTCACAATGATGCACCTATCGTAGGTACTGGTCTTGAGAAGCAGGTGTGCGAGGATTCTCGTACCATGATTACTGCAGAGGGTGAGGGTGTTATCGAGTATGTAGATGCTACAACCATCCGTATCCTCTACGATCGTACAGAGGATGATGAGTTCGTAAGCTTCGAGCCTGCCTTGAAGGAGTACCGCATTCCTAAGTTCCGTCGTACCAACCAGAATATGACCATCGACTTGCGTCCTATCTGTAACAAGGGTCAGCGCGTCAAGAAGGGTGATATCCTGACAGAGGGTTATGCTACTGAGAATGGTGAGTTGGCTTTGGGCCGTAACTTGCTCGTAGCTTACATTCCTTGGAAGGGTTACAACTATGAGGATGCTGTCGTTATCTCAGAGCGTATGGTTCGCGATGATGTTTTGACATCTGTTCACGTTGATGAGTATTCACTCGATGTACGTGAGACCAAGCGTGGTGTTGAGGAGTTCACTTCTGATATTCCTAATGTCAGCGAGGAAGCTACCAAGGATCTTGATGATAACGGTATTGTTCGCGTTGGTGCTCGTATCGAGCCAGGCGATATCATGATTGGTAAGATTTCACCTAAGGGTGAGAGTGATCCTTCTCCAGAAGAGAAGTTGCTCCGTGCCATCTTCGGTGATAAGGCTGGTGATGTGAAGGATTCTTCATTGAAGGCTAACCCATCATTGAGTGGTGTTGTTATCGACAAGAAGTTGTTCTCTCGTGCCGTTAAGACTCGTGAGTCTAAGAAACAGGATAAGATTATCCTTGCCAAGATTGATGAGGAGTACGAGGCAAAGGGCGATGACTTGAAGGATATTTTGGTTGATAAGTTGCTCACCTTGACTGAAGGCAAGACTTCTCAGGGCGTGAAGGATTACTCTGGTGCTGAGATCATCACCAAGGGTAGCAAGTTCACAACAACAGCTTTGAAGAACCTGGAGTATGATGGCGTACAGTCTAATGGATGGACAGAGGATGATCATACCAATACTTTGATTCAGCGCCTGATCATGAACTATATCCGCAAGTATAAGCAGCTCGATGCTGAGTTGAAGCGTCGCAAGTTTGCTATCACTATCGGTGATGAACTTCCATCAGGAATTCTCCAGATGGCTAAGGTTTATATCGCTAAGAAGCGTAAGATCCAGGTAGGTGATAAGCTTGCTGGTCGTCACGGTAACAAGGGTATCGTTTCTAAGGTAGTACGTCTTGAGGATATGCCATTCATGGCAGACGGTCGTCCTGTAGATATGGTATTGAACCCATTGGGTGTGCCATCTCGAATGAACCTCGGTCAGATCTTCGAGTGTATCCTGGGTGCTGCAGGTAAGAAGTTGGGTGTTAAGTTTGCTACTCCTATCTTCGATGGTGCTCATCTTGAGGACCTCTCTGTATGGACAGACAAGGCAGGTCTTCCACGTTTCTGCTCTACTTACCTCTATGATGGTGAGACTGGTGAGCAGTTCGACCAGCCAGCTACCGTAGGTATGACTTACTTCTTGAAGTTGGGTCACATGGTAGAGGATAAGATGCACGCACGTTCTATCGGTCCTTACTCTCTGATTACTCAGCAGCCACTTGGTGGTAAGGCACAGTTTGGTGGTCAGCGATTCGGAGAGATGGAGGTTTGGGCCATCGAGGCATTCGGTGCTAGCCACGTATTGCAGGAGATTCTGACCATCAAGTCAGATGATGTTGTAGGACGTAGCAAGGCATACGAGGCAATCGTGAAGGGTGATCCAATGCCTACACCAGGTATTCCTGAGTCACTCAACGTATTGCTCCACGAGCTTCGCGGCCTTGGCTTGAGCATCAAACTTGATTAATTTTGAGAACCCCTAATTAAGATATAGAAACATGGCTTTCAAAAAAGATACAAAGGTAAAGAATAATTTTACGAAGATTACCATCGGTCTCGCTTCACCAGAGGAGATCCTGGAAAATTCGTATGGTGAGGTTACTAAGCCTGAAACCATTAATTATCGAACATATAAGCCGGAGCGTGATGGTCTCTTCTGCGAGCGCATTTTTGGTCCTACCAAGGACTATGAGTGCGCCTGCGGCAAGTACAAGCGTATCCGTTATAAGGGAATCGTCTGCGACCGATGCGGTGTAGAGGTTACAGAGAAGAAGGTTCGTCGTGAGCGTTCTGGTCACATCGAGCTTGTTGTACCAGTGGCTCACATCTGGTACTTCCGTTCTCTCCCTAACAAGATTGGTTACCTTCTCGGTATGCCAACCAAGAAGCTTGATGCTGTTATCTACTACGAGAAGTATGTAGTGATCCAGCCTGGTATTCTCGAGGGTAAGACTGATGCTGACGGCATTGAGCTGAATGGTTCTCATAAGCTCGACCTCTTGTCAGAGGACGAGTACATGGCTATTCTTGATCAGTACGACCCAAATGGCGACAACGAGCGTCTGGAAGATACAGACCCTAATAAGTTCGTTGCCAAGATGGGTGCCGAGGCTATCTATCAGTTGTTGCAGAATGTGGATCTCGACTCTTTGTCATACGAGCTCCGCGACCGTGCCAACAATGACTCTAGCCAGCAGCGCAAGACTGAGGCATTGAAGCGCTTGAACGTAGTAGAGGGTTTCCGTGCCAGCAAGGGAATCAACAAGCCTGAGTGGATGGTCATGAAGATCATTCCTGTTACTCCTCCAGAGCTTCGTCCTTTGGTACCACTGGATGGTGGTCGTTTTGCAACATCAGACTTGAATGATCTCTATCGTCGTGTCATCATCCGTAACAACCGTTTGAAGCGATTGGTAGAGATTAAGGCTCCTGAGGTGATTCTCCGTAACGAGAAGCGTATGTTGCAGGAGGCTGTTGACAGCTTGTTCGACAACTCACGTAAGAGCTCTGCTGTAAAGAGCGAGAGCAATCGTCCTTTGAAGTCTCTCTCTGACTCATTGAAGGGTAAGCAGGGTCGTTTCCGTCAGAACTTGTTGGGTAAGCGTGTTGACTACTCTGCTCGTTCCGTTATCGTTGTAGGTCCTGAGTTGAAGATGGGTGAGTGCGGTCTTCCTAAGTTGATGGCTGCAGAGCTTTACAAACCATTTATCATCCGTAAGTTGATTGAGCGTGGTATCGTAAAGACTGTCAAGAGTGCCAAGAAGATTGTTGACCGTCGCGAGCCAGTTATCTGGGATATTCTGGAGAATGTAATGAAGGGTCATCCGGTTATGTTGAACCGTGCCCCTACACTTCACCGTCTCGGTATCCAGGCGTTCCAGCCTAAGATGATCGAGGGTAAGGCTATCCAGTTGCACCCATTGGCATGTACAGCGTTCAACGCCGACTTCGATGGTGACCAGATGGCTGTTCACCTTCCATTGAGCAACGAGGCTATCTTGGAGACTCAGATCCTGATGCTCCAGAGCCACAACATTTTGAACCCTGCTAATGGTGCACCTATCACCGTTCCTTCTCAGGATATGGTGCTTGGTCTCTACTATATTACAAAGATTCGTCCAGGTGCTAAGGGCGAGGGCTTGACATTCTACGGTCCTGAGGAGGCTTTGATCGCTCGTAATGAGGGTCGTTGTGATCTCCACGCCTTGGTAAAGGTGATCGTTGACGACTTGGTTGACGGTAAGATCCAGAAGCGTATGATTGAGACTTCTGTAGGTCGTGTCATCGTGAATGGTATCATCCCTGATGAGGTAGGTTTCTTCAACGACGTTATCTCAAAGAAGACACTCCGCGGCTTGATTTCTAATGTAATCAAGGCTGTAGGTATGGCAGAGGCTTGTGCCTTCCTCGATGGTATCAAGAACCTGGGTTATCGTATGGCATACGTTGCTGGTTTGTCATTCAACCTTGGGGATATCATCATCCCACCTGAGAAGGAGGAGATCGTAGAGCGTGGTCGCAAGGAGGTTGAGGAAATCACCAACAACTATAATATGGGTTTCATCACCAACAAGGAGCGTTACAACCAGGTTATCGATGCGTGGACTCACGTAAATACCGATTTGGGTAATATCCTGATGAAGGAGATGACCGAGGCTGACCAGGGATTCAACGCCGTTTACATGATGCTTGACTCTGGAGCCCGTGGTTCTAAGGATCAGATTAAGCAGTTGTCTGGTATGCGTGGTTTGATGGCTAAGCCTCAGAAGGCAGGTGCAGAAGGTGCGCAGATCATTGAGAACCCTATCCTTTCTAACTTTAAGGAGGGTATGTCTGTGTTGGAGTACTTTATCGCTTCTCACGGTGCTCGTAAGGGTCTTGCTGATACCGCGATGAAGACTGCCGATGCTGGTTACTTGACTCGTCGTCTTGTTGACGTATCTCATGATGTCATCATTACTCAGGAGGATTGCGGTACCTTGCGTGGCTTGGTTTGCACCGCTTTGAAGAATGGTGATGAGATTATCTCTTCTCTCTATGAGCGTATCTTGGGTCGTGTATCTGTACACGATATCATCCACCCTACAACAGGTGAGTTGATCGTTAAGTCTGGTGAGGAAATCACTGAGGCTAAGGCTAAGATCATCGATGAGTCTCCAATCGAGAGCGTAGAGATCCGTTCAGTACTCACTTGTGAGAGCAAGAAGGGTGTCTGCATGAAGTGTTACGGCCGTAACTTGGCTACAGCTCGTATGGTTCAGCTCGGTGAGGCTGTAGGTGTCATCGCTGCACAGGCTATCGGTGAGCCTGGTACTCAGCTTACTCTCCGTACCTTCCACGCCGGTGGTATCGCGTCTAACGCTGCTGCCAACGCTAAGATTGCTGCGAAGAACAAGTCTCGCATCGAGTTTGATGAGTTGAGCACTGTTCCATTCGTAGAGGAAGATGAGGAAGGCAACGATATCAAGTGCGAGAAGGTAGTAAGCCACTTGGCTGAAATCCGTTTCGTTGATCCAAATACAAACATCGTTCTTGCTACATTGAATGTACCTTACGGTTCTTCTTTGTATCACAAGGAGGGTGAGATTGTTGAGAAGGATACTGTGATTGCTCGTTGGGACCCATTCAACGCCGTTATCGTCAGCCAGTACGCTGGTACCTTGAAGTTCAACGACGTTCAGAAGGATCAGACCTACCGTGCCGAGGTCGATGAGACTACTGGTTTGGAGGAGAAGATCATCACCGATTCTAAGAATAAGGCGATGGTTCCTTCTTGTGATGTTATTGATGCAAACGGTGAGATTGTAGGTACATATAACTTCCCTGTAGGTGGTCACCTCGTTGTAGAGGATGGTCAGACTATTAAGACTGGTGAGGTCTTGGTTAAGATTCCTCGTGCCGTAGGTGGTGCTGGTGATATCACCGGTGGTCTTCCACGTGTTACCGAGCTTCTTGAGGCTCGTAACCCATCTAACCCAGCTGTCGTATCTGAAATCGATGGTGAGGTAACTATGGGTAAGGTAAAGCGTGGTAACCGTGAGATCATCGTAACCTCTAAGACTGGCGACCAGAAGAAGTATCTCGTATCACTCTCTAAGCAGATCCTGGTACAGGAGCATGATGCCGTACGTGCTGGTACTCCTCTTTCTGATGGTAGTGTAACTCCAGGCGATATCCTCGCTATTATGGGTCCTACCGCTGTTCAGGAGTACATCGTTAACCAGATCCAGGACGTTTACCGTCTCCAGGGTGTGGCTATCAACGATAAGCACTTCGAGGTGGTTGTTCGTCAGATGATGCGTAAGGTTCGTATCGACGATCCTGGTGATACTACATTCTTGGAGCAGGAGTTGGTTGATAAGCTCGACTTCGCTGAGGAGAATGACCGTATCTGGGGTAAGAAGGTTGTTACCAATGCTGGTGACAGCACTGAGCTCAAGCCTGGTCAGATCATCACAGCCCGTAAGTTGCGTGATGAGAACTCTGCATTGAAGCGTCGCGATATGAAGCTTGTTCAGGTTCGTGATGCCGTAGCTGCAACATCTACTCAGATTCTCCAGGGTATTACCCGTGCTGCTCTTGGTACTAAGAGCTTCATGAGTGCCGCTTCCTTCCAGGAGACCACTAAGGTCTTGAACGAGGCTGCTATTCGTGGTAAGGTAGATTATCTTGAGGGAATGAAGGAGAATGTTATCTGCGGTCACTTGATTCCAGCAGGTACCGGTCTCCGCCAGTGGGAGAAGCTTGTTGTCGGTTCTAAGGAAGAGTACGAGCGCATGCAGGCTAACAGAAAGAATGTACTCGACTATGCAGATTCTCCAATCGTGGACTAATCTGAAGGTTAGAGTAACATATATATAATAAGGTATAAGAGCCATAGGTGAGTCATCATCTATGGCTCTTTTCTTGATATTGCCTGCCTGTTGATGATATCAAATCAACTTTTTAATATTTTTTCTTCTTTTGGGGTTGGGAATTTGATACCTTGATGTGTTCTTGGGATAAACAATACAGATAAAAATAGAAATGGAAAAGATAGAACAACTTTTTCGCCAGCATTATTCAAAGATGTTTCTCGTTTCGAGGATGATTCTAGGGGATGAAGAGACCGCAAGGGATGTGGTGAGCGATATTTTTGCAGATATGCTTAGTGGAAAGCTGCGGATTCCGCCCAATAGTACGGAAGGTTACTTTGTCGTTCTTACTCGAAACCGATGTTTGAATTCTCTCAGAAAGATGACCCTTCATGAAAAGGTCAAGGCTGGTCTTAAGGTGGATCATGCGGTAGATATCGTGCATGATGAAAACCAAATCATTCGCGAGATAGACCATGAGATGAGCAAGGCTGATCAGATGCTTCGTTTTATAGACCGGGAATTGACGCTCCAAACACGTCGGGTAGTCAATATGCATTATTGCCAAAAGCTCACTTATCATGATATCTCTGAAGAGTTAGGTATCAGTGAGGCTGCCGTCTATAAGCATCTTGCTCAAGGTATCAAACGAATAAAAGAACATTTTAATCCCAAGAACAATGGATAAGTTAACACAAGTAATCGACATGATTGAGCACCCAGAGCATTATTCTGAGTCTCAGATGAAAGAGATCCTCCAAGATGAGGAGTCTCGCCAGACCTATCTCACGATGATGGAGATGCGTATGGCTTTTGATAAAGAAGCGACGGAGAAAGATTTGGATGTAGATAAGGAATGGCAATTGTTTGCTGAACAGCATCCGGTAGTGAAGTCCCGTTTTGATTGGCACAAACTCGCTGCTTCCTTTATAGGTGTATGTTTGCTGTCTGGCATCGCCTTTGCTGCCATTCATACATTCAGTTCGCATCGTCAGGTAGAAGAAATATCGGCAGGGGATACGTCTCAGGTAAAAGTAGCATCCAGTCCAAATACTGCTGCTGTCGGTGATAAAGCTACGTCATCTGATGTCAAGAAGGAAATTGTGCATAAGACTTTCGACAATGTTTCCTTAGAAACGATGCTCGGAGAAATGGCAGAGTATTATGGAGTGAAGATTGTGTTCCAGAACCAGGAAGCCAAGCAGCTTCGTTTCTATTATGAATGGAACAGCGAGAACAGTCTGCAGAGTGTAGTGGATGAATTGAATCATTCACAACAGATAATTCTCTCTTTGGACAATGAGCAACTTGTTGTAGAATAATCCTGTCGCTGACAGGTCTGTTTGCAAGTTGGCTTATTTGTAATATGTATCAAATCAATATAAAAAATATGAAGAAATATATGTTCGCTTTCCTGATGTGTCTGTTGGTACAGGCATCGTTTGGACAGCGCATCTCTCGAAGCTATAACAACCGTTCCATGTCTGAAGTTCTGAAGGATTTAGACAAGGCTACCCGTCGATATAAAATCAGTTTTATCTATAATGAACTGGAAGATTTCACCGTCACTACCTCTTTCCGTAATCTCGATTTGCAGGAAGCTTTGGGGCGGGTTTTTGGATTTTATCCGATGAAGGCTACGATAGAGGATAGCTTGATATTCGTGGAATGTACCCAAAAGGAACCTACTAAATTGATGGGACGGGTGATTGATGAACGTCATCGACCTGTGGAGTTTGCCAATGTGGCTTTGCTCAATCCCAGGGATTCTTCCTTTCTCACAGGTGGTGTGACCAATGCCAGCGGCAATTTCGTGATACCTTGTGGCATGAAGAAGGTTCTCGCCAAAGTAAGTTGCGTGGGTTATCACACCTTATATAATATATATAATGTGGGAAAAATCGGAAATGTTGTGTTGAAGGAGAGTACCATGCATATCAATGGTGTTACGGTGAAGGCGAAGTTGCCCTCTTTCAAGATGGGACGTGAGGGAATGCTCATAGATATACAGCATTCTGATTTGTCAAAAGTAGGAGATGCTGTTGATGTGCTCCGGCAATTGCCTCGCATCAATGTCAGTAGTACCGATGCCATCAGCGTTTATGGCAAGGGTACACCTATTATATATATCAACAATAAGCAGGTGAGAGATTCCAGGGAATTGCAGCGTCTGAAGTCTGATGCCATCAAGAATGTGGAAATCATTACTTCGCCTGGTGCCAGATATGATGCCACGGTTAGCTCTGTCATACGTATCCGAACCGTCAAGAAGCAGGGCGAAGGGGTGAGTGGATCCTTGAATTCCATGGTATGGTATAATGGATATCTGGGAGGGTCAGAACAGCTTAGTCTCAATTATCAGAGTGAAAAGCTCAACTTGTTTGGGTCTCTTTGGGGATCTACAAGAGGGCATAAGGAGGCTACTTCGCTAATTCAGCATATTGAAGGAACGAAGAATGTTACCGTAAACCAGTATGATCCCTTATCCTATCGCAATACAATGGGAGAAGTAAACTTTGGTTTCAATTATGACCTCAATGATGAAAACTCTATCGGTGCTTCTTATGATTTAGAATGCGAACCCTATGCGAAAGGGCATGCTGATGGACAGCAGGAAATATTTAATGAGGGACAACCTGTGGATATCATCAAACAGAAAGTATTGGCCGATGATATAGGTGGTCCTACCCATGAGTTGAATGCTTACTATGTGGGAAAGGTCAATAAACTGGGAGTAGATTTTAATGGAACCTATCTCTGGCAAAAAACTGGGCGGGATATGTTGGAAACAGAAGAGGCTACCGTATTGGAAAATCGGGAAATCCATACTGCGAGTCGCCGCCATAATCAGTTGCTTGCAGGCAAATTGGTTCTTTCTTATCCCATAGCCAAGGGTCAGTTGGAGTTGGGAAGCGAAGTGAGCCATACCCACAGTAGCGGAGAATATAGCAATGCGGAAGGCATTGTGGCGGATGCTTCTACCGATATGAAGGAAGATAATTTGGCGGGATTTCTTGCCTTTTCATATCCTTTAGGCTCGTTTTCAATGGATGCAGGATTGAGATACGAGTATGTGTCTGCCAAGTATTATTCTTTCGGAAAGTATGAAGAAGAACCGAGCAAGAAATATAGCAATTGGTTTCCCAACCTGACCCTGTCATGGAATAAGGAACCATGGGCTGCATCTCTGGCATATACCTGCAAGACAAAGCGTCCTTCTTATGGTTCCTTGCGCAATGAGGTGCAGTATGATAATCGCTATATGTATGAAGGTGGCGATCCTTATCTTCGTCCTACCATTGCTCATGATGTATCATTGGATGTGATGTGCAACTGGATTTCGTTTGGTGTGGAATATCTTTATGAGGATAATCCCATCATCTGGTATGCTACCCTTTATAATCATCAGGATATAGCCTTCTTGAGGAATGTGAACTTTTCCAGCAAGCAGACGATGACAGCGTATGTCATAGCTGCTCCCAAGTTCGATTGGTACCAGCCTACATGGCAAGTCTTCTTTCAGAAGCCTTTTTTTGATGCGGAAAAATATGGTGCTCCTCGTGGTTTGTCGAAGCCTGCCTTGGGTATTACATGGAACAACAAGTTTAAGTTGAGTTCTACTTGGACTTCATGGGTGACCCTTCATGCCAATACGACATCCTGTAATGCCTTCCGCCGGTATCGCTCAGGTTATTTTGCCTCCATGCGAATGGTTAAGACATTCTTTGATGAAGCCTTGACTGTTAATTTCTATGCTGATGATATCTTCAGAAGTCAGAAAGACCAATGGACCATGTATGGCGACCATGCAACCTTGACGAAGGATAGTTATAATAGTGCCCGTGAAATTGGTGTCAGGGTGGTCTATAAATTCAATTCTGGTCATAGAAAGTATAAGGGTTCTGGTGCTGGTAATGCAGAAAAGAGCCGTTTCTGATAGACCGGTTCTTCAGATAAAAAAGAAATTGTATTTCAAAAGTCCTTTCACACTAAGCTTATGTCTTTGTATTAGAAGCATTTTAGTGTGAAAGGACTTTTAACACAAAATAATTGGCAAATTATTCTTTTTTTTCAGATATTATGTGTAAATTTGCACTATCATTTAAAGTTTAATCCTATTAACTTAATAAAATTATGGAAGAAAATAAGAATAATCAACAGCAGAAGAATCAGTTCCAGATGGGCATCAGCCCAGAAGTAGCAGAGGGTACATACTCTAACTTGGCACTGATTACTCATTCTAGTTCAGATTTCATCTTGGATTTCGCATGTGCACTTCCAGGAATGCCAGCACCTCAGATCAAGAGCCGTGTCATCATGGCACCTGAGCATGCCAAGCGTTTGCTCCAGGCATTGCAGAGCAATGTCTATAACTATGAGCAGGCTTTCGGTAAGATTAAGTTGGCAGACGAGCCAGAGCGTACTATTGCTCCATTTGGCACACCAAAAGGTGAGGCTTAATGCATAACCACATACATACTAAGACTAAATTTCCTGCTAAAAGCCGCTTTTTCTTTATAATATTTGTTTTTAATAGTTATATAAAGTTAAAACTAGCCCCCGTTTTTTAAAAGTCTCCTTAATATTTAGGTAGTTTGCCGAAAAAGTCGTAACTTTGCACCCCGAAAAGCCCCATAAGGTGGTGGCTTATACGGAAATAAGACAATAATAAAAATAAAATAATAAATTAAAAAGTAAAATTATGCCTACTATTTCA
>ULVA01045346.1_pt1 | contig 12518 bp, 11 predicted proteins | sample 1958811 | NCBI WGS metagenome assembly ULVA01 (sample SAMEA4835768, study PRJEB28245) | human gut metagenome | biome: gut microbiome; material: fecal sample | place: Denmark | collected 2008
ACGATAATCGTTACTGTTTTCGTAGAAATGAGAAAGGAGAATAATATGGGAGTACCAGTAACTTTATACACCACTACTAGCGACCCTAGAAAAATAAATAAAGTAATAGATCTGGTGGTTTCTATAGAATGTCTTATCAAAGACCCGACAAACAAGCAAACTCCAAAATTGATTTTGGCATCTGTAAATGTACCAGGACTCCCCAATGTTCCTAACCTTGTTATTGATAAATTCAACTATGTGTATATATCTTCTTTTGATCGTTACTATTTTGTAACGAGTAAAACAGTTAATACCACAAACAATATTGAGATATCATGCAAATTCGATCCGCTTTATACATGGAAAACAAATATCAATAACTCAAAAATCATAGCATCACGGTCAGGTGACACAACTAAAACAAACGCTTTTCTTCCTGACGAAATACCGTTGCAGGTAAATCGTAATGTAATATATAAAAAGTTCGAAAACACTTCACCTTATTTTGGCTCTGATAAAACAACAACTACAACACCTGCTTATCTTCTTACAGTACTTACTGGCGGAAGCGGTCAATCAGATTCAGGCGCTCCTGTGCTTTCTTTCAAGTCTGTTAAGTATGGAGCAACAGCTACGATTGTACTGACATTGACAGGTGTTCATAATGGTGATGAATATGTAATACAGGAACGCCCTCATTTTGACAACACGACATCTGATTGGTACGATTTTTTGGCAATAGAGGGTGCTACTTCAAAGGCAACAAAAACAGGAGATAATTCATATGATATAACATTAACGAGACCAACAGATGCTGGTTATCAATATGTTACCTGGGAATATCGTGTTAAAGTATATTTCAAAGACGGGACAGTAGTAAGTTCAACAGACTGGTCAACAGTGGCGACTGTACCTGCTAATTCACCACAGTGAAAGGAGTGAACATTATGGCAAATCAGAGATTTTATGATACGACTCTGGATCAGGTAAATGTAAAGAAAACTACAGCAGAGACTATAGGAACAGATGCATTTGCAAATTATTTTTCTGCATTAAAAAATGCAGATTATTTTGGTGATACAGCTTCTGTAGGCGGAAAAACAGGAACTGTTTCTTTGCCAAAAAAAGGAATACTTTATCCTTGTTATCTCCCGGATGATACTTCAGGCAACTGTGTTATAGACGGTTCTGCTGCGTATAATTCTACATATACATTTCCTTTTTTTGGTGCTTTACCTGGTCAATCAAGTCAAAAAAATTACGGTGAATTTTTAGACTATTTTCCTCGTTTATTTCCTGCATTGTTATCTAGTTATGATTATATAATAAACTCGCTACATAATGAAACAAGTCAATTAATTTATGCATGGGAATTAAGATTAAAAGTAAATCCGCCTAGTTATAACTATCCAAACGGATGGGAGTGGACTTTATTAGGTGGTATTTCAGAATTATTTTCTGCATACCCACAGGGAAAAGTACTGAACGGATATGAAATATACACCAATACAACAGATGATAAACCACAGAGACAATTAAGTTCGGCTTATAGATCGCCAAATGGGGGTGTTATATCTAGGGCGGATCTATATGGCACATGTATGGCATATACAATAACTTCTTCTTCGGGTTCACAAAACACATATTTAGCACATTACATGTCATCAATATTTCAACCGGGTCCCACATTATCAGTAGGAACAAGCAATATTGGTGATACAGTTAGAGCCGCTTTAGGCGGGTGGTTAGCCACTGGAACAGATTTTCATCTGATAGTTATAAGCACTAGCAATGTGGCTCCGTCTGCAAATCCTTATAACAGAGGTGTAAATCAGTTTGGTGAAGAAAGCGAGGGAAGACTTTCTGCTCCTCTTGGTGGAAGTGGTACTTCCGCTAAATTAGCTAGTTTTATCGTTGCGGATGAGGAACACTGGAACAGATTTTTTAACGGTTCGGGAATGCCTTGGTCATATGATTTAACAGTAGTAAAATCAGCTACAAAAAATGGAAAACCCGATGAAAGATTGCATCAGCCTGATGTATTACCTGACCCCGGACAGCCAGATAATCCTGTGAATCCGCCCGGAACAGGTGATGGTGATAACATAAGCGACAAAATCGAATATCCTGATCCCACATTTGTTCCAAACGGTGCTTACTATCGTTACTGGCTTTCGGCAGAAGATATCCCAAACTTGCGTAACTTCCTTTTTGATCAGACATTTATCGATGATGTGAGGCGCCTATGGTCTGATCCTATCAACTATATTGTTGATATTACTTATTATCCGCTGATTCCGTCGGCGATAAATGCTGTAGGGGGGTCTCAGAAGATATCTATCGGCGGTGTTCAGTCTGAAATCGTAGCAGAAATTATGCCGGGTAATTCGAAACCATATCTTTTCGGTGGTTACTATGATGTAAAGGGATACTATGGAAATTACCTTGACTATGAACCTTATACATCACTCTCAATCTTCTTACCATATATAGGCACAAGAGAACTTGATGTTTCACGCGTAACAGGACACCGTATCGGGGTATGGTATCTCTTCGACTTTGACTCTCGCATTATCACGGCACAGCTTGTACTTGACGGGGGTGACGGTTCATCTCGTAGTGGCACTGTATATTGTGACTTCTCTGCTCCGTTCGGCATTACATTTCCTCTCTCTGGCTCATCAATGAACGAACGGGCTCTTGCAATAGTAAACTCTATTACATCAACAGCTGTTGTTGCGGGCGGTGTGGTAGCTGGTGCTGCTATTCCGGCTATGTCACCAACAATCACCACGGGTCAGTTAACAGCTCTTGCGGGGGCAGGAACGCTTTTGGCAGGACATTCGCTTATGCAGTCTTCGCATAATATGGTTTCACCTAAAATGGGCGGAACAATGTCACCAATGTCTGGACTTTTTGGTCCACAGATACCTTACCTTATAATCAATCGTCCTATTACGTCTCTTCCGTCAACGTATAACAATGATCATGGCTTGTCGGCGGCTTATTCTGGTAAAGTCAGCGACTTTGCTTCGGATTCGTTCTTGCGTTGCTCTGACGTCATTCTTGACGTAGCACCTGATATGACAGTTGACGAACAGAACGAAATCATATCCCTTTTACAGTCTGGTGTCTATATCTAAACAGAAAGGAATATTTCAATGACAGAACAGAAATTCAAGCCGCCGATTTACGATGCGGCGAAAGTCCGCAAAAATTATCTCGTCTGGTTCGACTTCCTGATGAACATACTCATATCACTTCCTTCGTTCAAGAATATGCCGGGCAATTTGCCCGGCAGGGAAATTATGAGGCGCTTGATTTACAATGGTCACGCAACAATTTACAAAGCGCCCATTGCAGGTCTTGTGACACCAATGAACAGTTCTCTCTATGGCGTAGGTCTTTACGGTTATCCCACAACTGTAACAACCTCTGATACTTTTCTGGGAACAACCAATTTGAAAATAGGCATAGATTGTGTTGTTATTTACTCTGATAGTCAGGCAATGATAAACAATCGGTTCTCAACAGCGCTGTTGACGATACAGAAATATGCTCGATTGCTTGCTGAAATAACATCTTCTATTGCGATATCTTGCCGCAATACTAGAAATCCGGTCTGGGCAGTAGCACAGGACGAGAAAACAAAGCGGGCAGTCGAGCAGTATTTCAAAGATAACGCTGAGGGCAATTCGGCTATTATAACTACCGATGATAAGATTTTCGATACGTTTAAGGGTATAAACGCTTTAACACCCTCTGCGTCCTCTATATCAGACCTTTATGACGCTATCGAAGACACTATGCGTTGCTTCTACCGCGAAATCGGTATACGCTATGTAGAGCAGAAACAAGAGCGCATGATAGTGCCTGAAATGGGCGCTATGGACGAGGTTCTTTTCAGCAATATCAAGGATATGCAGATGTGCATTGACGAGGGTATCGAAAAGATGAACAGCATGTTCGGAACAAAATCCTATGTTGAATGGGATGTGTGCAAAAGGAGAGAGTATGACAATCAAAGAATATTTGGCGAACGGTAATCATATCGCTTCTGATACAGTCACAACCTACACAGGAATGACTGTGTCAGAGTTTGATAAACTGATTTACACGCGCTACCGTAGCTTTGTCTTCCTTGACGATATAACGGACGAGGAAGAAGTGCTTGCCGAGACCGAAACAATTATGCTTGCTAACAAGTATAAGTATCAGACGCTTGCGGATAATATTCTCTTCAAGTATAATTCCGGTATGAAATACACCAAAACGGTTACTAATTCTGGCGATGACGTTACAAAGGACATCGGAACAGTAGGACGCACAGGTTCTGATACTCTGACAGGTACAGACACGACTACCAGTTCAGGCACTGATTCTGTTGCCGATGATCTCACACGCAACATGACAAATTCCCGCACCGGTACAGAAACAATCTCAAACACAGGATCTGTTACTAACGAAACGCTTGACAAAGGTACAATCGTAACAACAACCTCTGATACTGGTACAGTAAAAGTTGCTACCTCTGATAACGGAACAGTTAATACTACAACCTCTGATACAGGTACAGTAAATAAAGAGACTGACAACACACGCACAGATATCACCACGGAAACAGCAAATCACACAGGTACAGCCACAACTGAAACAACAGGCACCGATAAGCTGACCGACACACTGACCGAAACTGTGACCAACACAGGTACAGTCACCGATAGCGGAACAAAATCCAACACCAATTCTGTGTCGGCTTTTAACACAGATTCTTTTGCGGCTCATGATAAAACTGACGAAACAAACGGAAATACCCGCACGGATAACACTACAGCTACAAATACTCATTCTGGTGGTACTGACCGCGCAACCACCGATAATTCAACTATAACCAATGCGCTCAAAGATGAAACAACCAATACAGGCACAGTCAAGAACGCAGGAACAGACTTGGAGACAAGAAATCTTGCAGGAACAAACAATGAAACAAGAGCGCTCACCGGATCTAACAACGAGACACGCGACCTTGCAGGAACAAACAATGAAACACGTGACCTATCTATTTCCGATAATGAGGTTCGTGCTCTTACAGATGAAACTACCTATAACGTGAGCGATGCACAAATAGGCACAGATAAGAGAACAATTGATACCACGTACGGAAAAAAGTCCACTCTGGAGCATAATACTTCAAGAGCAACGAATGACACCACGACCAACGATCTTACTTCCACGCTCACACATGGTCACGTGATTCAGGACGTTTACGAGGAAACACGCAATGACCCAGCTTTTATCATGGCTATGCGTGAGGGCGCTTTCTTCTCTATAGCAGAGGTGATTGCGGCTGACCTTATCTTTGCAATAACTGTAGGTGCTTATTCCCTCGATTTGGGTATGAATGAATGGTGATCAATTATGGCAAAAAAATATTACCGCCTTGATAAGATTTTGCCGTACAATTGTGACTACAATCTTATTCTGGGCATGCGTTCTAACGGAAAATCTTATGCAATCAAGGAGCATTGTATCAAACAGGCTTTTGATACGGCTCTTCACCCGGACCCCAATGCTGATCCACGCTTCGCAAACCGCTTCATTCTTTTGAGACGGCAGGTTGATGAAATTGCTCCCTCTCTCACACAGCTGTATTTTGGCGACGTTGATATAGAGGGTCTATCGAACAATACATGCGATAACATTCAGATTCACGCGGGATGTATCTGGGGTTGTAAATATGATATTGCAAAAGATAAGAACAAGAAAATGTATCTGCTTGGTTATGTCCGTTCTCTGTACAAATCTGGTCAGTATAAATCTGGTTCATATCTTGACGTTGAAAATATCATTTTCGAGGAATTTATCTGCGAAAATGAGCGCGGATATCTTCCAAACGAGCCCGCTATGCTGCAGTCATTTGTTTCGACTATCGCTCGTGATAGAAAAATAAACGTGTGGATGGTAGGAAATACTGTTTCGAGAGTTTGCCCCTATTTTTCCGCTTGGAATTTAGACCACATAACCCGGCAGAAAATCGGAACGATAGAATGCTACGAAATTCATACCGGAGAGATGAATGAGGATACTGGTGAGGAAATTACCGTAACTATTGCTGTAGAGCTTGCCGATAAAATCAAGGGCGTAGGCAAAATGTGCTTCGGTACTACAGCAAACATGATAAACAATGGTGCATGGCAGGTAAGCAAGATTTATCCCGGCTTGCCTAATGAACGAAAGGAGTATGGAGACCCTGTCTACCGCATTGTTCTGTCAAGCATGACGTTTCGGTTTTTAATGGAGCTTCTGCGTGACAATGACGGCAATTACTTCTGGTACGTGTCAAGGAAAACGACAAACATAAAAGAGGGAACACGAATAGTTGCAGACTGGTTTTCGGCGAATCCTCTGGTCACAAAAGGGTTTAACCCGCTTAACGAGGGCGAAAAGCGGGCATTTGACCTATTGAGAATGAACAAGATTGTTTATTGTGACAGCTTGACCGCTGAGGAATTCAACCGCGTGTGCAAGGAATCATATCTGTTATGAGAAATAAGCAGCGTCGTTCATATCACGGCTGTGCTTGCGGTTTGTTTCGTTGAAAACATACGCTTCATATTCTTCGGTCAAGCCAAGTTCATATGTTGTAGGCATAATGCAAATACCTTTGTCCTGTGTAACTGTAAAAGATTGACCGTCAATTCCCGTTACAACTTTGCCGCTCTGCCCTTTTGTATAAAAATGCACCGTACGTCCTGACGTTTTATAGCCCCAGACTTTACCGGGTTTGAAATCAGCAACAGTTTCGAGCTCTTTAACTGCTTCTTTCTTGCTCAAACCTGCAACGGTAACTTCAATGACTTCTTTGCCTTTCTTTATCTTTTTGTCGCAATACTTCTTTGCGCCGTAGGTAATGAACTCCAAATAGTCTGCATCATTTTCAAAGACACCTAACGGGTGTCTTTTTCCTTTTGGGTCCATAGGCTGATATTCATTGAAATCAATTCCGAGCCGTTCAGCCGCTTCTTTCATCTCTGACATTATACGAGCATTATACTGCTCGAAATACTCTTCGTGATTGTTGATTATCTTTATACTGTCGGTATCAACATAAACAGCGTCAGTATCAATATCAGATATTGCTCTCCATATAGCGCGACGTGCATAAGCTGTTACCCATACGCCCCACGCATAATTAAGAAACGTGTGACGGTACTCTTTAGCGAGCTTTTCAGCTTTATCAACATCATCGAAATCAAGCACTTTCCAATTACCGGCGGAATACTCAACGTCTGCTCTGATAACGTTCGTTACACACATACCGTACAGACCGTTGATGAATTCCTTAGACTGCTTATACTCTGCGTCTTTGCCCTCTACGTCCTTGAACGAAGTCTTTATACCATACTGTTTGAGAATAAGCTCAACGAACTCTTTAGGCAGATAATCTTTATCGGCTTCGTAAGCGTCGATAATCTCAACATTATCATAATCAAAGTTATAGTTTTCGCGAATAATGAACCAATCCTGCTCTGTTATTGTTGTTTCGATTTTAGACGCGTATGCTATACGTCCGTTGTCGATTATATCATCGCTCTGTATGCCGAGACACTTTGCCTTTTGAATATAAGTCCACGCTTTGCGGGTTGCTACGTTATGCAAGACAATATGCAACAGATATGCTTTGTCTTCTGTTACGTCGTCCATAGAGGAAAGCATAACAGGCTTAAATGCTGTCATGGGGAATTTGCATGTTGCCATTTTGTGAGGATAATCAGACGCAAAATCATATGATTTAACATTGGAGAGAACGCGCCCTACAAGTGAAGCATTTGCGTGAGTATAACCACCAGAGAATGCCGCCTGTAAACGCTCAAAAACAGCGAACGAGGGATACATTCCCTTGATTTTCTTTTTGGTTTCTTTTGTAAGAGTCTTCTTTACTTCCTGACGAATGATACCTGTTGATGTGTACGGAATATCTTCTATCCACTCAAAACGCTCAACGAACTTCTTTATAAGATGATATAGACACTTAATATCGTATTCGCAATATCCGAGCTCTTTTTCGGTAAGAGGTGTGAGCGGTGTACGAGCAACGTTATAGTCAAGATCTCCTACTTTTTTCTGCACAGGTAGATTGTAGCGTTCACAGCATGTGGCAAGAGACATATTTGTGAGCAAATAAGAGCAACGAAACTCCATGTTGTATCTAGCACAGATAGCCCGAATAGGCTTATGAGCCGCACGTGCAAGCACATCTTTTGTATCAAAATCAAGCGACTGGTTGATAGCCTGTTCAAAATCATAGGACAGATTATGCACATAGCAGATTTTACGGTTAGGATATGCTTTGTGAACAGTGTCCATGAAAATGTCAAGCTCTTCCAGAGTACGACCGTAATATACAATATCGTTGATACCGAACATCCAGATATAAGTTACGGACAGCTTTTCAGCAGTTTCATAATCGTCAGGCTTTTTGTGATAGTCGAACGGCTGAAATCCCTTGCCCAAATCGAACAGCGAAGATGCTTCGGTGTCGAGCGTGAAGATTGTCTGTTCGGTACGGGTCTCATAGTCTGTGCCGCGCTTCTTGACATGAACGAGACTGTCGTTTTTGTGCAAACGGCTTCTGCCTTTGAACATTGTGTAATGCAACATGAGTCATCATTCCTTTCAACGATACATAGACGCTATTTCTTCGTATTTACCGAGAATATAGTCTATCTGTTCATCTGCGTCGGGGGGTATCTGTTTCTTCAAAATCTTGTCAATGCCCTTTCCGATTTCTGTGTCAACATACTTTTCATAAAATGCTTTCTGCTGTGGAGTCATGTTCTTCAACGAGGGTGCGTTACGCATTTTATAAATATAGTTTTTAATATCATCAACTGAAATATTGTTTCCTGACTGAACAATATTGCTGGCTCCCTCAAGAATATAATCTGAGCCATAATTGCCGTAGATTTCGTTGCTGTTATTGATATAGTTAAAGATTTCGAATACTGTCGAATAATCATCTTTGGAAAAGTTCACGCCGAGCTTTTCATTAAGCGTCTTGCGCATTTTTTCTTCACGTCTGCGCTCTCCTACGAGTGTCGAGGTTTTGTAACCCAAAAAGGCTTCGACTGCCGCTTCGGTATCTTCAAGACCACGAATACCAGCGCTTGCTGACGGCATACGGTAACGAGGTGCTTCTTTCTCGTAGCCCTTAGAGTGATACTTACCGAGTTGCCACGGACCTGTCATGTACTGCGCCTGTTTCCATGCCGGAGACTTCTTTCCTGCTCTTTCAAGCGCTGCGAGGCGCTTGTTGGCGATTGAGATATTCTTAGTGAGCTGAGCCCGCCTTTTGGCGAGCTCTTTCTCTTCCTTGGTGCGATACCAGATACGTCTTCCGTGATCATCGGTGCGGTAGAACTTCTTCGTTGGGTCTTTCTTTCTCTTTGCCATTGTTAAGCTCCTTTCAGATGAACATACCTACGATTTCGAAAATAAAGGCTGTGATTGTTGTTGCGGTAGCTGTGTGAATTAACACATTAAGAAAGTCATTGAGTTTCATGTTGTTATCCCTTTCCATAATACGTGTGACGATACTCGTACTGTTTGTCTACCGGAAGAGCTTCGAAAAGCTCTCTTGCGCGAATTTCGCTTGCTTTCTTCTGAGCGGGAGTTGTGAACCATGAACAGTTCTTGCAATCATTTCGTGTCAGTGCCAAACACCCACCATTGGAATAGAAAGCGCATGCCTGTTTATCACACATTGTTGTTTCTCCTTTCGTTTACCATGTTGAGAATCTCGGTTATAGAATCATAGAACTTTTCATCATACGCAGGCTTTTTGGAATTTTTAATTCCGAAAATCTCTACGTAAAAGTAAGAACCGTTAGAATCAACGATTGTAACAAGCGCACCGTTCTTCTTGAACATCGGACCGATAATCAAGTCATAAACGAAGTTGCTAAAAGTTGAAGCGTCTGTAGAGAGTTTGTATTCTGCGTGAACTTCGAGATATTCAGCCGAAGCACTGCCGCCGTATACCGGAGTTGTGTAATCGAAACATCTTCTGAGTACACAGAAGAAAGTGTCGATTTCATTGAAGTCAAGATTTTTGAAATGCATATGCAATCCTTTCTCAAATAGGAACGAACCTACTTCATTCCCCTGACTATATTATATCACACGTAGGCTGTTTATATGTGATAGTTTTGTGAAATTTAACTGAAATAGTTATCACAAAAGAAATACGCCCCGAAAATATTCGGGGCGTAAATATGTGACATCTGTTGACTTAAGAGTTTGCGTCGTAGTCAGAGGTGTAGATAGGAGCGATCTCATCGGCGATAAGGAATACAATACCGTTTTCGGAAATGTCGTTGATATAACCGATATCGACAGAGGGGAAGTAATTGGTGTAATGACCACGTCCATTGCGCTGAGATTCTGTGGTCTTCATCTCGTGATTGAGAGCGATTGCCTCAATATCATTGAGAAGAGCAACTACACCGTTCTGGTTGATAACCTTGCCGGACGCTGTGGTAATCTCGATAAGAGACGTGTCTTCGGTATTGTAGTCAGTACCAGAACCCTGCCAGTACTGTACCTCGCGGTAGTTAGGCAGAGAAACCAGCTCCTTGTTGTAAATATCGGACTGCAGATTATACTGAACAGCATTTGCGAAGTCCGACAGTACGGTTACGCGGCAGTACTCCACCGGAGTATGGCGCTGATAATCCTTGCAGTTGAACATCGTAGACATCTTGCTCATGCGTTTGAGCATAGTGTTGATGCGCATTGACGCATACTTAAGGAAGTCAGCGTCAAAATATGCGGTGTCCTTTGTGAGCGTTTTCGAGGTCTTGGTGTTGTACTCCTTGAGCAGATTGATAACCTGAACGGGGTTGTGAGCTGCATGCTCAACAGGAGCAGACGCCGTACCAGATTTATAGCCCTCTGCATCAGCAAGCTTTTCTCCGATGAAGTTGGCGTAAGCCATGTTTGCGATAGATTCGAGCTGAAGTTCAAGCGAGGTCTGCATAACGGTAAAGATGCCGTCAATGAACGCAGCCATTGCTTCTGAGGAAGTCCATGCGCCGTACCACTGTTCGTCCTTGATAGTTACTGTCATCTGCCATGTGTTGAAGCCGTTGAACAGAATCTGCTTGACTTCGGGCGACTTGATAACATAAGGATCAACAGAAGTGCCCTCGACCTGCCCCCATACCTTAGACTCCTCTGCTTTCATAGGTTCGATGTAAATCTTCTGCAAGATAGCACCGAACGTGAAAGCGTCAGAGAGAATCAGCGGATCAACGCCAGTATACTGTCTCTGTGAAATGATAGTCTTACCAATGCGGTCAACAAGATTGTTCAGCGTGGTAGACGACCATTCTGTGTCAGCCAGCTTATCATGACCGAGCTGTATAACGTTGGTAAGATCGGTAGGTGTAACATCCTCTGTGCCGAGCATCTGTGTTACAAGCGAGTTTATAATAATATTGACCTGATTTACTTTCATTCTGTTTTCTCCTCTTCTTTCTGTTCTGTTATTTCACCAGGATTGTCTACCGAAGTTTCTGTTATGTTTGTTTCTTCAACCGAGGGCTTTTCTGTTTCGGGTGGCTCTGCTGTTTCGACGGGTTCGGGTGGCTCTGCTGTGCGCATATCGTTCAATGCTTTTTCAATTTCATCAACACGATTTGCAAGCAACGCAATCTGCTGTGCATAGTCGATTGTGTTTGTACCACCAGACCCCTCAACCGCAGGTGCTGTGTCGTTGTTTTCGTCGCGTGTCATGCGGTCAAGAGTTTCGCTTATCATTGTTGGTTGTATCTCCTTTCGTGTTTGTTTTATCTACCTGGTGCGCGAAATAGAACGTCACGATCATTGTGACAGCCGCCTTGAATGTGTCCATCATACTTTCGGGATAGATGAACGTAGCAATTGTTGCGCCAAGTACTATAACAATAGTTATAATAGACTTAACGCATAAGAGGGAACTTCTTTTCACTTAAAAACACCTTTCTCCGACGTGATATAGGAATGAAGAAGCTCCCACTCACGCTTATTCTTGACATAGAACATGGGACAATGCTTGCCCGTAAGATCATAATGACGTACAACATGCTGGGCATCGATGCCCCAATCTTTCATAAGTTTACGAACAATCTCACGCAAATGTATCATTGTTCTAATGTCAAACTGTCCTGTTTCTGTGTGCGCACATTCGATATTGATTGTGTGCAAGTTGTGTTCGCTAACACAATAAGACATAAAGCCAGCAGGAATAGTCTCGATAATCTGCTTTGAGTCAACAATATAGTTAGAGGAAACATTGTTTGCATTATTATTCTCGAAGCAGAGAGCAAGACGATCTGCCGACACATCAGGCTGACCGAAATAGTGAACCACAATTGTGTCAGGCTTAATCTTCTTATTCGGGTTGTTTCCGTTAACAGCAGGCAAAGGTCTTTTCTTGATAGTCACAAATTAATTTTCTCCTTTCTCATTTCTACGAAAACAGTAACGATTATCGT
>ULVA01080358.1_pt1 | contig 12399 bp, 9 predicted proteins | sample 1958811 | NCBI WGS metagenome assembly ULVA01 (sample SAMEA4835768, study PRJEB28245) | human gut metagenome | biome: gut microbiome; material: fecal sample | place: Denmark | collected 2008
GATGGATGATTCCCTTGATTCTTTTATATACAGTATAGCAAAATCAAAAGGCAGAAGCAATAGGCACATCGTAACTGATCGGCTTTACATCGTAAAAGCCCTGACCTTCCGAGAAGATCAGGGCAAAACGATACAGTTTAAGAGAAAGGGAGATTATTTTTTCGCACCTTGCTTCATGCAGCCGGAAACCACCATCAACAAGGATGCGGCCACCTGAAACGCGATGCAGGCGACGCCGGTATAGAAAGCGCTCCAGGCGTACTTGTCCAGGCTGTTCCAGGTGAACAGGCCGCCAGCCACCACCGCGCGGTCGGCCAACGTTACGGTCAGAGCCACGAAAAGGAGGCATAGGGCCACCAGCCGCAGAAGAGATACAAGCAGCTCATTCCAGTTTTTTATCTGGGCCAGCAGGGAGCAAACGCAGGCAGTGAAAGCGCCTAAGGTGCAATAGATGGCCAAGGAACTGTTCAGGATGGGATAACCCACGGTGCCGTTGCTGACGATGAAGAGAACCAGCGCCAGCAGCGCGCACAAGGCGGCCGCGGCAGCCACATAGAAGGAAAACCGTTGCTTTTTCAACATCTTACTTGCCCTCCTTCTTGCTCTTGATCACGGAAACGGTATACAGCGTTGCGAAAGCCAGGAACAGGGCACCGGTCGTCAGGATGGCGACGTTGTAAGCCACACGCCACCAGGTGGTGACGGACTGGAATTCGGTGGAGGAATCGTAGGCGTTCATCAGGTTGGTCTGGCAGAAGGCCCAGATGGTGTTGTGAGCGGCTTCCTTAATCTTTGTGAGGATGTTGGCATCGCCCGCAAACATTTCCGCGCTGATGGGTTGGCCGTCGTTGGTCTGGGTATCGTAGCCGGATTCAGAGAAGCGACCGCGCAGGTCATAGCCAGTCACACCGGAGTTGGCAACAGCGGCGAACAGATCCACATCGTCGCCAATGTCGGTGACGGCGTAGCCCTTGAAGCCCCATTCGTTCTTGGCGATGTCGGTGATCAGGCCTTCGCTGGCAGTGCATTCCACGCCGCCGATCTTGGAGAAGGAGGTCATCATGCCGCGCATGCCAAAGTCGTGGTTTTCTTCACCGTTCCAATATTCGGGCGCTTTGGCGTCGTACTTATTCGCTTCCATGGGAATCTGGAAGGCGCGGAGCTCCACCTCTCGGGCGCGCTGCTCGGTCATGAAAGGGGCCACGCCGCCGCGGTTGGTTTCCTGGTCATTAAAAGCAAAGTGCTTGGGAGAAGCCAGCAGGCCATATTTGAATGCGCCGATGGCAAATTCCATGCCGGTGTTGCCGGTGAGGATCGGGTCTTCAGAGTAGTAGTCGCCGTTCCGGCCGTTGTAAGCCGTACGGTGGGTGTTCAGGCCAGGGCCCCACAGGATGGGCAGGCCCACGATCAGCGCCTGCAGACCTACTTCTTCGCCCATGCGGAATTGCAGGTTCGGGTCAAAGGATGAAGCCACAGTGGGAGCAGTGGCGTACAGCTCCAGATAGCAGTGGCCGTTGTTGTCCTTCTTGCTTACAGCCCAGGGCGCGTCCACGCGGGCGTCACACATTTCAGACTGCATACCGTTGCCAGAGTTTTCGGTGAAGGAGCCGCGGATAAAGCCGATGGAGGGAATATCGCGGAACTCGTTTCCGCCGTAGCAAAGCAGGCCCAGACATTCGTCGATGGTCATTTGGTCAATGAGCTTCTGCCAGTCGGGGTCGTCGAAATCCCGGAAAGCCAGATCATAGAATTTCAGCCCGTTGTTCGCGCCGAACACGATCTTGGAGGTGTCGTCATCCTTTTTGACCTCGTAATACTTGCCATTCAGGTCAGCCAGCATGGAGGCAGGGGCGGTCATATCCTTGTATTCTTTGGGCCAGGTACCTTCCCAGTCGGCACGGGACAGTTGGGTTACCTTGTCGGGCTCGTAGTAGTTCCAGTCGCTGTATTCCAGATGATTGGATACCGCGGCGTTGTTCTTGGACACGGCGAAGGTGTTGTCGTCCACGCTGCCGTTGATGCCGCTGTAATGATAGGCGAACACTGCTTTGGCGTCGCCGTCGGCGTCCATGAGGCCGTTGGTATTGGCGACGGTTTTGCCTTGCTTGGCCAGCACATTGTTGAGCGCGGCATGGGAGCCGTTGGCCACGGTAAAGTAGTAGTCGCCCGCGTCCAGAATCCAGGTGCCCTGGGTTCCATCGGCGTTTTTGTGCAGCATATCATAGCTGGCTACGTCCTGCGTATCCACATGCAGCACCTTGGTTTCGCTCTGGCCGGGCTGCAGCAGTCCGGTGATGTCGTAAGCTGCCAGCTGAATGGCGCTCTTTTCCACACCGCCCTGGATGTAGGGAGCCTGGGCGTAGAGTTGGATGTTGGATTTGCCTGCTACGGAGCCGGTGTTGGTAACCTGCACGGTAAAGTCCATGGTGAAGTGATGACCGGCGCGGCTGATGACGGGGTCGCCCACCAGCTCCTGGGTGAAGGTGGTATAGCTCAGGCCAAAGCCGAAAGGATACACCACTTCTTCATTATAGCGCCAATTACCCTGGGAGGCGAACACGCCTGTCTTGGAATCAGCGTTGCCCATGCCGTACACTATGTCATTGTACCGGGTTTCATAGTAGCGATAGCCCACATAGATGCTTTCCGCTTCCACCACGTAACTGTGGCTGTTCACGCGGGTCACGGAGGTGTCGGCGCTGCCGTCGGTGTTGAAGTTGGTGAACTTGTAATCGCCGAAGTTGACCATGGCGGGGGCGGACAGATTTTTGGCCGCGTAAGTGTCAGGCAGGCCGCCGGAGGGACTTACGTTGCCCACCAGCACGTCCGCCACGCCCAGCATACCGAAGGAGCCAGGATGGGCGATCCACAGAATGGCGTCGATTTTGTCGTTGTTCTGCAGCTCGGCAATTTCGATGGCGTTGACGCAGTTGACCAGCACCACCACTTTGTCAAAGTTTTCGGTGGCCACGCGGATGATTTCCCGCTCGTTGGTGGTCAGTTCCAGAGGTTCGGTATTTCCCTGGCCTTCATATACACCGCCCACGGCATAGTCGCCGTTTTCACTGCTGGGGCGGCCGACGACAACGATCGCCGCGTCATTGTATTCATGCAGGCTGTCCATGAAGGAAGGAGCGTACTTTTCGATGGTTTCCAGGGAAGGATCGTCGAAGTGCTTGGAAATATCGTCGTTGAAGGACTGCATGGAGGGGATGTAGGTGAACCGGCCCCAGCCGCTGAATTCCTTGCTGTATCCCTCATAGGCTTCAAAGGGGACGGGGTTGATCTTCATTTCCGCGCCTTCAAAGTCGTAGTCATCCAGCTTCTTGAAGCTGGGCTTGATGTTGTTGCGCTGCACATTGCGGCGGGCGTTTCTGAAGTCGGTACGGTTCTTGCTGAGCGCGTCCTCCAGGGTGATGATAGAACCCACGATGGGCATGCCCTGACCGGAAGCCAGGATGGGATAGTAGCTCTTCATGCCCAGCAGGCTCACGCTGATGCCCTTTTGCAGTGGAAGTACGCCGTTGTTTTTCAGCAGCACGGTGCCGCCAGCGGCTAGCTCCCGGCTGAAATCAATGAAGTGCTGAATCGTGGCGTGGGTGTTCAGGGTGCCGTCCTCGTTGCGCAGCTCCTGCGGCGGCGTGAATGCGGTCCACAGGGTGCCTTCCCCGGTGGATACTACCTTCTGGCTGGTGGTGCCCAAGGTTTCATCCACCTGCTGGCGGAACCGTTCCAGCATGACACCCGCAACGGAGGAAACCGCCAACAGCAGCGCCATGATAAATGTGAGTGCCCGGAATAATCCAGTTCTTTTTGCCATATGTACCTTCCCTTCTTCCTTTCGGAAAAAACTTTGTGTCAGGGAAAGTATAGCACAAACGGACAAAAAAAGACGTGATACAGCATATCACGTCGATTTTATAGAATAAGTGGCAGATTACCGGACATCAAAAATACAAATCGTGAGTACGAACACGTCTCCCTCCGTGCGGGCATGCACGGAACCATGATACTTTTCCGCTAGAATTTTCATACTCTTCATGCCGAACCCATGAAAGCCCTCCTCTTCCTTTTTGGTGGTGGCAGGCATGCCGTCAAAGAATTGAAGCTGATCGGAAAAATAATTGGTCACCACCACCGTGATCATAGCCCCGGTGCGCTCCGTTACAATATCCACGATCTTCTTTTCCGGGTCCTCCACCTTGCGCACGGCCTCGATGGCATTGTCCACCGCGTTGCCGAACAGAGAATACACGTCCATGGTGCTCATGAAGGAAAAGTCCGCGCCGTTACCGGTGTAAGTAAGTGATATACCTTCCTCCTTACAGACCAGGCTGTTCTTGGTCAGCAGCACATCCAGGGCTTCGTTTCCGGTTTTGATCTTGCTGTCGTACACGTTCACCGCTTCCTCAATAGAGCGGATATCATCCTTGGACAGCATGGCATTCATTTCAGCCAAGCGATGCTTCAAATCGTGATGCTTGATATTGATGGTGTCGATGGTCTTCTTCGTCAGCTCATACTGCCGCTGATCCTCCTGCCAGAGCAGGCGGATGGTGTCATTTTCATATTGCAGATCAATTTCATGGAACAGAATCAGCTGCACCGCCAGCGCCATCACGCAGCAAGCGATGGCGTACAGGCTCACAGAAATTGAGCCGCTGTCGCCAAATGCATCGGCGATGCGGGTAAAACCCATGGTGAGGATCACGATGGCGAAAAAGATCAGCGTCAGGCGGCGATCCGTGCGCCGGAAGCACTGGCATTTGGCGGAGTACACCCCCAGCGTGGCGGCCAACACCAGGTAAATGGGCGGGAATAGCACATATTCCACTGCCTCCCAGCGGGGCAGACCAAACAGGGAATCGGGTAAAATCGATGTGGTCATGCTGATGATCTTAACGATCTGAAACGTCAGGTGCTCCACCGCGTAGCCCGCGGCGCAGGCGGAGGCTACAGTGAGGAAATTCAGGTTGAAACAAAAACACATTGCTGCGATGGATGTGGAAAAAACCAGGATGATCCTAAGCAGCCGCATCAGCATTTCCGGGGCTGTGGGAATATAGAAAAGGAAAAGGTAAGACGCCGCCACAGTAGCCAATGTGCCCAGCAGATACCGAAGCTGGAATACACAAAGCAGTATTTCCCATCCACCTTGCGGATGGAGGAAGCTTCAAAGAAGGCATGGTTCGGAAAGGCTCCGGGCTTTCCTTTGGTGGGAAACAGCACCTTGGGCTCCGTTTTGATGGTCACCATATCCCGCTCCAATTCCATCACCACGCCGCCGTCGTTGCGCAGATCATGCCAGCGGGAAGCGGGGAAGGGCACCTTGGTGGCAAAACCGGAATAGAGCCACACCCGGCCGTCGTCGTCCGTCAGCACACCGGGATCAAAGGGAAACTGCTCGCCGGATTTCTTGCCCCGTACCTTGCCGTCCCTGTGATGCACCTTGCCGTAAAACTGATACTGCCCTGCCGGGGTATCGCATACGGCCACGCCCATTTCCCCCATGAAATCAAAGCAGTAATACAGATAATACCGCCAATCGCTTAGATCATTCACCGGCGCGGACCAGCAGACATAATCATTCACGCAGAAGATGGGCGCGCCAAAGGCGTCGTGGGAGCCGTACACATACACCCGATCGCCAAAGACGTGAGGTTCTCCGTCCGGCACATATTCCCAGCTGGGCAAATAAGGATTGAAGACCTGCATGGATGTTTCTCCTTTCACGGGGAATTTGTCGCCCGATAGAAATGGCTGCTTCTGAATTTGATAGGAACAGGTGCTTTCCCTGTTTTTTCTTTGAAAAAGCGGCCTGCCGGAGCGTGTTCCTTCCAGCAGGCCGCAAAGCAACGATTTGATTATTTCGCAGCGCCCCAGTAAGCGGCAGCGTCAGCCAGCCAGGCTTCTTCCGTCTCGAAGGCGGGGGTGCTGCCGCCGGTGGCCGTCGTGGAGCGGACGTACTGGCCGCCGTCGGCAAAGCCCAGGCAGAAGTTCAGGCCGAAGGTGAAAGCACCGTCTTCCTCGGTCAGGTCGTAGGTATAGTCCACCGTGCGGATATCGCCGTGGGTGATCATGTTTTCGATGGTCGCTCCTTCGTAGCTGTAGCTGGTGAAGGCGAGGAAGATCTCTTCGTCGTCCATGTTCGTCCAGTAGCCATAGTAGTAATAGGTCACGCCATCGCCTTCCGTGCTCTGGGCCATCCGGGCAAAGCCGTCTTCATACAGGTCGATCTTCAGGGAAACGTTCTTTTTGCTGGTTTCAGGATCGCTCACAGCGGTAAACTGGTAAGCGATGGCCTTGCCGGACACATCCTCCTGCATGCTTTGCTCGGGGGTGTATTCCTGCCAGACTTCATAGTCGGTGGTGGGGGTCTTGTATTCGGCCAGGGCGGTGCAGGCGAGGGACAGGATCGCGATCAGGGCGATCAGGGTGCGGAACAGGTTCTTCATGGATTTTTCCTCCTTTATTTATTCAACACCGTATCGGTGCTTGAATCGAAATGAGTCAGCGGGCTTTAGGGCTGCCGGCTGCCATAGCGGCGATGCTGAGGGCAACGGCCAGCACCAGCGCAACGCAGGTGAGGATGAAGAACACGGACAGGCCGGTGTTCATCACGTCGCCGGTGAGATAGAAGGCCACATAGCTGGCGCGTCCGGCGGCAAAGGCCGCGGCGGCGGCGGCCAGAGCAGTGAAAGTCAGGAACGAAGGAACGTGGAGCACATCCTTGAAGGCGGCGACTGCGCCAAGCACGAGGGCCGCGGCCAGCAGGACCGTGACCAAGGGCACGTTTTCAGTGCTTTCAAAGGATGACGCGGTCAGCACACGGTAAAAGATCAGGCTGAGCGCGGTCAGGACGGGCACGGTCAGACGCAGGGCGAAGGCCCGTTCGTTTTCAGGCTTACGCATGGCTTCCTTCCTCCTTTTTATTGACGTTGAACAGATACAAAGCAGCGGTGAGGAGGGCGGCTGCGCCAAAGACGATTTCCAGCGCCAGCAGCGCGGGCTGCCACCAGGGAGTGACTGTTTCGATGCGGTCATTTGCGGACTGGACGTTCATGGCCGAGCTGTTGACGAAGGCATACAGCACGTGATGGGCGTCTTCACGCATGGCGACGCGCAGCGTGGGATCGCTCCTGAAGGCTTCCGCGGACAGGGTGGTATTGACGTATGAGCCGCTTTCCGCGTCGAAGGTGCCGTTGTTCATCATGGTGGAGGTACCGGCGGCGATGATGGCGTTGCCGTCATACAGACCGGCGGTGGGAGAGTTCAGGTCAGTGATCACGAAGCAGTCGCTGCCCCATTCCTTGCGCAGCACGGTGGTCATCAGGTCGTATTCCGCCGCGGTGCCGAGCACGCCCAGGCGGTTGTAGGAGCCCATGAGGCCCATCGCGCCGCCGTAGGTCATCAAGCCCTCGAAGCCGCGCAGCATGTTCTCGCGCAGATCCTGTTCGGTCACAAAGGTGGCCACGCCGATGCGGTTCTGCTCCTGGTCGTTGGCGGAGAAGTGCTTGACCACCATCACCAGGCCCTTGCTCCAGCCGCCCTTGACCTGCTCCGCGCCAATCAGGCTGTTGAGCACGGGGTCGGCGGAGTAGTATTCGGTGGCGCGGCCGCCGTAAGGCGTGCGGTGCAGGTTGGTACCGGGGCCGTAAAGGAAGCTGGCACCGCAGTACAGGCTGTCTTCTCCCATCATCTCGCCCTCGGCGAGGGCCAGCGCCTTGTTGAAGGTGGAGGCCAGGGTAGGTTCGGAACAGTAGAAGCTGGCATCCATGGGCACCAGATCCACCTTTTCTTCCGTGATGCCGTCGCTGACCATGTAGGAAGACCCGATGGGCTGCCGGTCAGCGCCGACTTTACTGTACAGGTAGGGGATGTTGAGACCGGTGGGCGAATCGCCGCCGATGATCTCCAGGAAGGAAACCGACGGTGCGGCGCTGATACGGTAGCGGCCATTGGCGACCAGCGCCACGATGTCCTCAACGGTCAGGTTATCCAGCAGTGTGTTCCAGTACTCGTCGTTATAAGGACGTCCGCGCATCATCGCGGCAGAAAGGATGGTGCTGCCGTCGCCGGTCTTGACGTCATACACTTGGATGCGGGAGGCGGTGTCGTTGTACTTACCGTTCTCATACTTTTTCTTGTCGTTGAGGGCGGCTTTCAGCTTATCCCCGGCGGTCAGCTGAATGGTCTCGGGCCAGGTGCCCTGCCAATCCTGACGGGAAAGATAGGTGATTCGATCCGCTTCCTCCAGCCAGTAGTTGATGTCCGCATCCGGAAAGCTGGCGGTAATGGATTCACCAGTGTAGAGGGACTTGGCGTAAGTACTGGCATCCGTTTCCGCCTGGTTCCAGGTATAGGTCAGGGCGGCGCTGCCGTTCACGTTCGCTCCCTTGGCGGCCAGGATGTTATTCACCGCGTCATGGGCGCTGCTGCCGACAGCGAAATAATAATTCCCCGCTTCCATGATATAGGTGCCATAGCCCTTCGTATCAAAGGACGCCAGCCATTGCATGGGTACTTGGACTGTCACGGTTTCAGAAGCGCCGGGCGCCAGTTCAGCGGTCTTTTCAAAACCCATCAGCTGTACGGCGGCTTTTTCAATCAGGTGCTCTTTATCGTATTCTGTGTAGGGGGATTGGCCGTATACCTGTACCACTTCTTTGCCAGTTACAGCGCCAGTGTTAGTCACCTTCACCTGAACAGCGGCGGTGTGCGCGGTGTCATCGAAGGTAACACCTTGCAATTCCTGAGTAAACGTGGTATAGCTCAGGCCATATCCAAAGGGGTACAGCACATCCTGTTCCCAGGTCCAGCCGCCGAAGGAGGCGTTGCCCTGATTCAGTACACTGTCCTCGTAGCGGGTCTCATAATATTTGTAGTCCTTGTAAATGCTTTCGGCGTACACCACATAGGTCTTCGCCTGGGAGGCCATGATTTTGGAGGCGTTGGTATAGCTGTGGTCGCCGTAATTCTGCATCGCGGCGGAGGCGTGGGAATCCACAGCCACCGTTTCCACCGTGCGGCCAGAAGGAGAGGCTTTGCCTGTGATCACATCCGCCAGGCCGTAAGCGCCGCGGTAGCCAGCGTTGCCCAGGTGCAGGATTGCGCTGATTTCCGGATCAGCCTGCAGAGAAGCCATTTCGGGATAAAAGTCACCGCTGAGCAAAACGATGACCTTGCCCGCCGCCGCTTTCGCATGGGCGATCAGGGAAAGCTCCTCGGCAGTCAGAGCCAGGCCGCCCTCCGGCATGTCAGCGCCCTCTCCGGCGGAACGTCCGATGACCACTAACGCGGCATCCGCCTGCGCACCTTCGGTGATGACGTTCAGGCCGTCAAATGTAAGCGCCTGCTCGACGGTCGTGGCGTTGGCCAGGTCCGCGGCGTTCATGCTGCCGCCGCCATGGGCCAGGGCATGCATGAAGCTACCGCCTCCCAGCACCAGTACAGTACCATTTTGCATAGGCAGCGCATTGTTTTCATTTTTCAGCAGGATCGTACCCTCCCGGCCGATCTGCCGAATCAGCGCCGCTTTGGCCTGATACTGTTCTTCCAGGGAATTGTAGGCGGATTTGAAATACTGGGTATCTTCTTTCTCCGCACCGTTGGCTTTCACGATGCGGCTGGGTTCGATGCCCAGGGTGGAATTGATCAACGCGGAATATGTGCCCGCCACGCCGCTGCCTGCCACAGTAAACGCCGTGAGCAGGACGAACACAACCGTCAGGGTACGCCATAATCCGGTTCTTCGCTGTTTCATGGTCTTTCTTCCTCCTTCGTTTCTCCCATGATTTTCATGGCTGTATCATAGCTGAAAAGGACAAAAAAGCAATAGAAAACGCCCAACCTTGCAGATTGGGCGCATAAAATGATTTCATTAGTCCGACATGGGAAGAAGCAGCTTCAGGGAGAATATCTGCTGATTCATACTGATGGTCATTTCTCCCCGGTACTTTTTCACCAGGTATTGCATACTTTTGACTCCGTAGCCATGGATTGTCTGATCTGATTTTGTTGTGACCGGTAAGCCGTTCTCTACTTGCAGGGTATCTCCTTGATAGAAATTCTCCACACAGACGGAGGTCATGCCCATTGCGCCGACGATTGTCAGGGTGATGATGCGCATATCGGGACTTTCCACCTGCCGGACTGCCTCGATGGCATTGTCCAATGCATTGCCGAAAAGTGAGTAGATATCCGGCTTCTCCATGAAGTTCAGCCTCTGCCCGTCTGCCACACAATTTAGGCGGATCTTTTCTTTCTGACAGATCAATCCCTTCTCAGAAAGCAGGAGATTCAGCACCTCATTTCCCGTATCCACCCGGGAATCGTACACATCGATCAATTCTCGGATGCTATCGATTTCCCGTTGGGTACTGTCATCCTGCTGGGCGGAAATCAGCCGCAGCAAATGACGCATGTCATGGCATTTCAGGTTGAGCATTCGTACCGTTTCCTGAGACAATGCCAACTGCTTGCGCTCCTGGTTCCACATTTCCTGAATCACAGCCGCTTCATGCTTCATCTCATCCATTTTAAAAATGTTGTGAAGAATCACCAGCGCGCCGACGCAAGCTGCCATATCATACAAATCCATGATCACTTGCTGAACTGTGCTGAGCCCCTCTTTATTCGCCCGCCAAAGCGCGGTCAGCACCACTGTGCAAACCAGGATCATACCGCTGACCGACAGGATTTTCCGATTCGCCATACACTTGACCGTATTTCGGTTGATCCTGCGCGTGAACGATAACACCATCAAGGCAAGCAACGCGAAGATCAAAAGCAGATAAACTCCGTTATATGTGATGCCTTTTTCCAAACCAGTCGATAATATCACAAGATCGAAAATCCGGTTGAAGGTGTGCTGCGCAGCGTAAGCCGCCGCGCCGCAGTACAGCGCCGACAGCAGATCGCAGTCAAAGCATAACATCGTGACCGCGATCCCCAGACTGAATAAAATCAAATATCTGAGGATATAGAGCGGCAGGATTGACGCCCAGGTGCTGTTCCACTGTTTGGAAAGAAAAAAGCTTATCGCCAGCATGAGAAGCAACCGCAGAAAAAAGTGCTTTCTCCTTGGCAAATGAATCACCATGGGAATCAAAAAGAGGAAGTATTCCACCAGAAATTCATACCTGGGGAAGCGATCCAGCCACCAATTCAAAATTGTCACAGGTTTTTTCCCTCCCCCAGCCAGATATTCAAGTCCTGCATAAACTGCTTTTTCTTGGGATGACTGATTTGGATCGTCTCTCCGTTGATCAATCGAATATCATAACCAAGCACAGCTTGGATCGCTTTCGGGTTCACAAGATAGCAGCTGTTGCAGCGAAGAAAGCCGGACCCCCGAAGAGACGCTTCCGTTTCCGCCAGGGAACCGGTGGCCTGAACAGCGTCCTTAAAGGTGTGATAGGTGAGCATGTGCCGATTCACCTCGACATACAAAATATCCCTCGCAGGCAGACGGATGATGCCCTGCCGCATATTCAGCGTCACGTATTCTTCCACGCGCGTCTGCAAAATCCCGATGCATTTTCGCATCCGCATGAGAAAATCATAATAGCTGACGGGTTTGAGAATGAATCCAGCGGCGTTTACATCGTACCCCCTCACTGCATACTGCGCCATATTCGTAACAAATACCAGCAGCACGCTGCTGTCCTTTTTCCGCAGAGCTGTAGCCGCTTCCATCCCATTGAGGCCCGGCATCTGAATATCCAAAAAAATAAGATCATAATCCGGCCTGTATTGTTCAATAAAGACGCCTGCATTATCAAATACAGTTACCTGAAAAGAGTCGTCCGGACAATTCTCTGTAAAAAAATGATGGATGTGGCTTTGTAACAGATCGCTGTCTTGCTTTTCATCCTCTACGATGGCAAGCCGAAAGACCATTCTTTCCCCACTCCTCGCATCGCTTGCTTTTCTATGCTACTATAATAAAGTCGTATCTACGCCAACCTTCGGTAGAGACAAAAACGATTTGGAAAGGGAAGGAGCGTAGCGACTGAGCCTTCCAAATCGCGCGGCATTTGCCGCCTCCATTGGGTATCGAAATCCACTTTGAATTTTGATATAATACTATTTCCAGATTCACCTGCGCCATCTGCTTGCGCCTTTTCCGTTCTGGCGTCCGGTCGTTCCATTTAGCGTAGCGCTGCTACGCTGCATTCCACTCCCGTTAGCCAGAGCGAAAAATTCGCGGCGCATCTTGGCGCATTCTCATTTGGAAATAGTATAATATTCTCGTGCGGACAGAGGATCATGTTTTTCTCCATGTGGTTACTGTCCACTCGAATAAGAGTGTGACCTCTGTCCCTTACCCGACCGTCACTTCGACCTTTTTGCCGCGGAAGGCTACGCCGTATTTATAAATCGTCCTGACCCCGGCGG
>ULVA01001189.1_pt1 | contig 12352 bp, 9 predicted proteins | sample 1958811 | NCBI WGS metagenome assembly ULVA01 (sample SAMEA4835768, study PRJEB28245) | human gut metagenome | biome: gut microbiome; material: fecal sample | place: Denmark | collected 2008
ATACTTGGTTTTGTAGCAACATATACTGATGATGATAGCGGTCGCTCCCCCTCGCGGGGAGCGTGGATTGAAATCTTCCCCGCCGCTTTTGCCAACGGCATACCGCGGTCGCTCCCCCTCGCGGGGAGCGTGGATTGAAATTTTAGTGGTAGCATGATAATTTTCCTCAGGCGCGCCGTCGCTCCCCTCGCGGGGAGCGTGGATTGAAATTCCCTGTGGTAGCTCGAGTGTTATCCAGTCCCCGTCGCTCCCCCTCGCGGGGAGCGTGGATTGAAATTTGGACGTTGGCTCTGCGCTGGTTGCTGGCATAAAAGTCGCTCCCCCTCGCGGGGAGCGTGGATTGAAATCCGCCGTTGGCGTACACTCCTGCGGGCAGATTGATGTCGCTCCCCCTCGCGGGGAGCGTGGATTGAAATAAGGCTGTAGAAGAGAGCAAACAAACGCTTGCCGGTCGCTCCCCCTCGCGGGGAGCGTGGATTGAAATCATTTTTTGAGCACCGCTTTGAGCAAAAACCATCAAGTCGCTCCCCCTCGCGGGGAGCGTGGATTGAAATTATATTTTTCGTTACCAATTTCAACAAAATCATCAACGTCGCTCCCCCTCGCGGGGAGCGTGGATTGAAATAAACTCTGCTATTTCTTCTGCGGTCATGTCGCGGGTCGCTCCCCCTCGCGGGGAGCGTGGATTGAAATTTTTGCACCATCTATGCGGTACGAATGCTTGCAGTCGTCGCTCCCCCTCGCGGGGAGCGTGGATTGAAATTTTTGCACCATCTATGCGGTACGAATGCTTGCAGTCGTCGCTCCCCCTCGCGGGGAGCGTGGATTGAAATGTGCCAAACAGCTCTATCGTAGCAGTGTGACCGCGTCGCTCCCCCTCGCGGGGAGCGTGGATTGAAATATGGGCGGCAATGGAGAGCGCCGCCCGCCCCGAACGTCGCTCCCCCTCGCGGGGAGCGTGGATTGAAATGGTTATGCCGTCCGCCGTGGCGTATATGTACTGCTCGTCGCTCCCCCTCGCGGGGAGCGTGGATTGAAATACAATGATAACTATAATATGGCAAATCGGATGCATCGTCGCTCCCCCTCGCGGGGAGCGTGGATTGAAATAGGAATATACGTTATCTCATACGGACGTTCGCCGTCGCTCCCCCTCGCGGGGAGCGTGGATTGAAATGTGTTACTTTGCATTATTATACCGATGCTGGTGAAGTCGCTCCCCCTCGCGGGGAGCGTGGATTGAAATGTCCGTCATTCCGTCGCCCCCGATAAAAGCAGGTCGTCGCTCCCCCTCGCGGGGAGCGTGGATTGAAATATCAGTGCCACAAGGCCGGTTATAATAGCCTGGTTGTCGCTCCCCCTCGCGGGGAGCGTGGATTGAAATCTACCGAGCGACGCGGAAACGCAGGACATCATAGAGTCGCTCCCCCTCGCGGGGAGCGTGGATTGAAATGTTGATGACAAACGACAGATTATATATCATGCCGTAGTCGCTCCCCCTCGCGGGGAGCGTGGATTGAAATGCCCTCCAATTTTTGGCCTTGTCGCGGCTGACGTTAAGTCGCTCCCCCTCGTGGGGAGCGTGGATTGAAATGTCTATCTCCATGCCCGGGTTTACCAGCGTGCTAGTCGCTCCCCCTCGTGGGGAGCGTGGATTGAAATCATATTCGCTCCATACAAAAGGGCTCCCCTGCGGTCGCTCCCCCTCGTGGGGAGCGTGGATTGAAATCTTATCGCTTTTATCCATCCTACTGCCTCGCCTGGTCGCTCCCCCTCGTGGGGAGCGTGGATTGAAACCACATTTGATCGTGTACTACCGGCATCCCAAATTTGCTGCTCGCGACTATGCGGCGCGCTATTTACAAGTCCATCTAAAATAAAACGCTCAAAATCAAATTATATATTTTACAAATTCGGTCTGGTGTGATATTATAAGCATGAATTTTCGCTATATAAACCATCGTGATACCATTTGGCTGTTTTTTGTTAAGTTGAGTGACCGCGGGCGCATATGCATCCGCAAAAATGAAAAGGCGTTAGCCTAAGACAAAGTGAATATTATTATCCGGAAGGAGGATATGATATGAAGGGTCTAAACCTATACCTGAGCATGATGCGCAGAAGATGGCTGGGCAATTCGTTGATAGCGCTGCTTATCGCCGTTACGTCGGTATTCATGCTGCTCTACCCCGGACTTATTGCGGATTCAGAGGAGGAGCTGGAGGCCGCGTATAAATCCATAGAGGTGTCCGGCTGGCTTGTTAATGCCAGCGGATATGATGATCCTCAGATCCCGCTGGATATTTATGATGCGATAGTCGATTCGGGCTTTCTTAAAGAATATTATGCGTATTCGTATTGCCCGGTTATGCCTGTGGATGTGGCTATAAGGGAGCAATGCAATGCTGATCCCACATTTGTTGATTACTCATACGAAAAACAATGCGAGCAGATAACCGGCCCGCTGCTGAAAAAGCTTGAATGGGGAAGCTACAGCACCATAAACATGTATGGCGTGAACGACCTTTATGCCGATTCGCTGCTTTCGCGTTTGAGCGAGTCGATAACATGGCTGGATGGGTACGATGCGGACGCACTGCGCGGGGAAGAAATGGTCTGCATAGTACCTGAGGACAGCGGCGCTGCACTTGGGGACGAGGTGCAGATGATACTGCGCCGCCTTTGGCCGGAAGGGACATATAAATCGGGCGACAAGGCTCGTGTCGTGGCAGCATTTAAGGTAATAGGCACGCATACGCTTACATCGGGTATACAGTACGGCAGTATATACGGCTCGAATTATTATGCGTATTGCCCGCTTGCGGCCATGCGCAGGGCGCTTGAAGGGGACAAAACATTCAATTTCACCGTGCGTAACCTTTCATTTACAATAGGCCAGTGCGACAGAATAGATGAATTCAAGCAGCTGCTTGTTGACCTTCAGCTTAATGTGAACACAACCGGCGTGCGCGCCGCCGTGGACGACAGGATAATGATAGGGACGGTGTCGCCGATACAGAAGAACATTGCGCTGCTTAAAGGATTGCATGTGTTCCTGTATGCGCTGGTGGTGCTGATGGGCTTCCTGCTTTGCTTCCTTACGGCGCGCGGCAGAAAGCAAGAGTACGCCGTTATGCGCTTGCTTGGTGAAAGCCGTGCCGCAGTCACAATGAAGGCAATAGTGGAGCAGATAATACTGTGCGCAATAGGCATTGGAATTGGCATAGTGGCAATGCTCATAATACCGTATAAGCGGGCGGATTGGTTCAGCGCGGATGCTGTTATACTGGTTGCGGCGTGCTATCTTGTGGGCGCAGCATCGGCCGCGCTGATGAGCGTTCGCGTGGACGTTATGAGCATACTGCGGGACAAAGAATAACAATAATTGGAGGAGGAAACGACAAATGGCAATACTTAGTGCAAACGAAGTGCATTATTCCTATAAGAGCAAATACCAAACCGTCCATGCCGTGCGCGGCGTGACATATAGTTTCGAAAGCGGCAAGTTTTACGCAATAGTAGGCAAAAGCGGCTGCGGCAAAACCACGTTCCTGTCAATGCTTGCCGGGCTTGATCTGCCAAGCGACGGCACGGTTGAGTTCGGCGGAAAGACTACGGCGGAGCTGAACCGCGATAAATACCGCATGGACGACGTGGCGCTGATATGCCAAAGCTTCAATCTTTTCCCGCTGCTGACCGTGCTTGAAAACGTTATGTACCCCATGACGCTTCGCGGAATATCCGCGCATAAGGCCAAGGAGACCGCCAAGGAAAAGCTTGCCGCGGTTGGGCTGGACGAAACGTATTACAAGCGTCTTCCGGATATGCTTTCCGGCGGAGAGCAGCAGCGCGTGGCCATAGCGCGCGCCCTTGCAAGCGACGCTAAGGTGCTGCTTGCAGACGAACCCACGGGCAACCTTGATACCGAAAACGGGAAAAACATAATAGACATTCTTAAAACGCTTGCCAGAGAGCAGGGATATTGCGTAATAGTAGTTACGCATGACCTTGGAATAGCAGCCGAGGCGGATGAAGTGCTGCACCTGAGCGATGGCATGGTTAAGGCCGAATAAGTCTTTTCATTAGTGGCGGCGGAGGGTTTTGCTTTTATTTTACCTCCGCCTGTACCTCCTTTCTGAGCGGGCAGACTGATAAGCGATCTGCCCGCAAGCTTTATATCCAAATCAAAACTTCATTTGAGCCTGCATAAGCGCAAATTGACAAAATGTACGGCGTCAAAGTATCATATCATTATAAACACATAAAAGGGGACATAAACCTTGCAGACGCTATTTGAAATATGCTGCGGCAGTGCGGAGGACGCAATACTTGCATACCGCGCGGGGGCAAGCAGGGTGGAGCTGAACAGCGATCTTTTTCACGGCGGCTTAACACCAACGCTCGGAAGTCTTATCGCTGTTAAGAAAGCCGCGCCCGCGCTTGAAATAATGGCAATGGTGCGCCCGCGCGAAGGCGGCTTTTGCTATACGGATACGGAATATGCCGTGATGAAGGAGGATGCGCGGCTTATGCTTGAGCATGGCACGGACGGCATAGTTTTCGGCTTTCTGCATGAAAACGGTACAGTGGATGCTGAGCGCACAAGCGAATTTGCGGCAATGGCAAAAAGCTATGGCAAGCAAAGCGTGTTCAGCCGAGCAATAGATGTTACGCCGGACTGGCGTGCGGCGCTGGATACGCTTATACAGTCGGGCGTTACGCGCGTGCTAACAAGCGGGCAGCGGCCAACGGCCATGGAAGGGGCGGACGTGATAGCTGCAATGGACCGCTATGCGGCGGGAAGAATAGAGATTCTGCCGGGCTCCGGCATACGCGCGAACAATCTGCGCCGTATTTTGGAACGTACAGGTTGCAAGCAGATCCATATGAGCGCGCATATGATTGCACATGATATGTCCGCCGTGAACAGCAACGGAATATGCTTCACAGCCAGCGAAATACCGAAAGAGGGCTGCTACAAGCTGATAGATCCAAATAAGGTTGAAGAAATAGCGCGAATGCTGAAAGGAGACGCAAATGTACAGCTTTGACCGCAATGAATACGAACGCCGCATGAAATGGTTTCTTGAGGCGCGCTTCGGCATGTTTATCCATTGGGGGCTTTATGCCATACCCGCGCGCGGCGAATGGGTGCGCAGTACGGAGCAAATGGAAGAAGCCGGCTATATGCGCTATTTTTACGAATTTGACCCAAGGTTTTACGACCCTTCCACATGGGTGCGCGCGGCGAAACGCGCCGGCATGAAATATATAATACTCACGGCGAAGCATCACGACGGCTTTTGCCTTTTTGATACCGCAACGACCGGTTTTAAGTCCACCGATACAAAGCTTGGGCGGGATATAGTGAAGGACTTTACCTATGCCGCCCGCGCTGAGGGGCTGCACGTTGGGCTGTATTATTCGCTGATAGATTGGCACCACAAGGACTTTCCACATTACGGGGACAGGCAGCATCCAATGCGCAACAGACCCGAATACGCGAACGAAGGCCGCGATTTTGAACGCTACCTTGACTATATGCATGCTCAGGTGCGCGAGCTTTGCACCAACTACGGCAAGATAGACATAATGTGGTTCGATTTTTCGTATGACGATATGCGTGGGGAAAAGTGGCGTGCGAGCGAGCTTGTGGACATGGTGCGCACGCTTCAGCCGAGCATAATATTGAATAACCGCCTTGAGTGCAGCGGCGAAGGCTTCGGCTCGCTTGCTCAGGGGCGGCCAACGCCGTACCACGGCGACTTTGTAAGTCCGGAAAAGATAATTCCTCCGCGCGGCATATTCGACCCCGCGGGTGATCCGGTATACTGGGAAGTATGCGCCACTATGAACCAGAACTGGGGCTACTGCGGCACGGATAATTATTATAAAAGCGCGGATATGCTTATAAAAAAGCTGGTTGAATGCGTAAGCAAGGGCGGAAATTTCCTGCTGAACATAGGGCCGGATGCAAACGGAGTAATACCGCCGCGCGCCGCGGAAACGCTGGATGAGATAGGCCGTTTTATGCGCGCGAATGGACAAAGCATATACGGCTGCACCAAAAGCGCTGTACCTAAACCCGAATGGGGCCGCATAACGCAAAAGGGGAACGAACTTTATCTTCATGTGTATGAAAATACACTTGGGCCGTTGCCTCTTTTCGGCATAAATGCGCAGGACATAGATTCAATACGCCAGCTTTCGGACGGGCGGGAGATTCCGCTTTCGCACAGCTGGGTGCACAGCGATTATCCGGACATGGCCTTTGCCGATCTTGGGCCGGACCCAACGCTTGTTGACGGCACGGATACGGTACTGAAACTTACGCTGAAGGAGTAAAAGGCATGTTTTCGGATAAATTCAGACAGTATTCTTCGCGCGTATATGCTGAGCGAAGGGTATATATAGCCAAAAATACGGCGGATATAATAGCCGCGCAGAAGGATGATATGCGTACCGCGCTTGAGTATCTTTACGGCACGCTGCCGCTTGACGATGTTCGCTTCACGCCGTTTGAATGGATGGAAGAAGCCTGCGCCGTCGCGCTTGCGACCCGTGCGGCAAATCAATACGGGGCTGATATACCGGAGGATATATTCGCGCAATATGTGCTTTGTCCCCGCGTTAATAACGAGCGCGCGCAAAGGCACAGGCGCTTTTTTGCGGAAAAGCTTAAAGCGCGCATACAGGGCAAAAGCATAGCGGATGCGGCGCTGAGTGTGAACCTATGGTGCTGCGAACAGGTAACATACCATTCTTCGGACGACCGCACGGAGGGGCCTATTACCGCATATCTTTCGGGCATAGGCCGCTGCGGGGAGGAATCGGCATTCGCGGTATGCGCATTACGCAGCGTAGGCATACCGGCGCGGCAGGTATACTCCCCATGGTGGAGCCATTGCGACGATAACCATGCATGGGTTGAAGTGTACACGGGCGACGGCTGGCATTACATGGGCGCGTGCGAACCGGAATATGAGCTTGACCGTGGGTGGTTCATGGCGGCGTCACGCAGGGCGATGCTTGTGCATTCGCGCGCGTTCAGCAGCTATACTGCGGAAGGCTTTGCTGGAGAAGAATTGATAGAAAAGCGCGGCGAGGCATACCTTTTTAACCAAACCGCGCGCTATGCGGACACGGTAGAACTGAATATAAGCGTAGTTTGCGGTAATGCGCCGGTTTGCGGCGCCAGGGTGCATATACAGCTATTAAACATGGCCGCGTATCGCGACATTGCCGTGCTGACGACAGACGGCGAAGGCCGCGCGCAGCTGCGCTGCGGTAAGGGCAGCATACATATATCTATCGAGCATAACGGTGCGTATTTTGAGCGCGACATAGACACATCAATTTGCACACAAGTAATGTGCGAACTGGGCGAATTTGTGCAGGGATATACTTCGGGCATATTCCGTGCGCCGCAAAGCGCGCCATCCAACCGTACTGCGGCGGATAAGGCAAAGCAGACCGAAATGAAAGCCGCCGTGGCTAACGCGGCAAGCACACGCGAAAGGCGTATAAACGCATATTATGATGAGTTTACGGCATCTCATAAATGCAGCGAAGTATGGCTGCCGTATATACGCGCTGCGCGCGGCAACGCGGATGAAATAGGTGCATTTTTGCTTTTACAGGGTGAAGCGGATATGCCGTATGCACTGAAGATGCTCCAAACCATAAGCGAAAAGGATATGCGCGATACCGATGCAGCAACGCTTATGTATCATATGAAGCGCGTGCTGCCGCACAGAACAGGCATGGACGAAAGCGTGTTTATAAACCATGTGCTGTGTCCGCACATAGGGATGGAACCTATATGCAAATGGGATGAAGAAGGGCTTAGTATGCTGGACGCAAACTCCGCCGCCGTTGCAAAACTAAGGCTGAGCGGTATGCCCGCAAGGCTTTCGCCCGTTACGGGCGCTGCGGAATACATGCAAAACGGAAGATGGACGCCGCTTAACGCCGTTCCGATGGGCAGACTTGAACTGGCCGGCGATGGGCTGAAACAGGGCGAAAGCTGGGCGCTGACGCGGCTTAAAGACGGCGAATATTTGCCGCTGAACATGGGCGAGTTACCGCTTTGCATGGATATTCCGGCGGGCAAATATGCGCTTATGGTAACGAACAGGCTGCCGAGCGGGGATCAGCAATATGTGGCCAACAGATTTGAATTGGCCGAGGGTGAACGGCTGGGCTTTACGCTTGTGCGGCCTAAGGCAGAACTTAGCGAACTGCTTGGGCATACGGCGCTGTGCGATGCGATTGTATATGATAAGCATGGACAGGCGCTCCCGCTTGCGTCTTTATGTGCGGGACATGCGGCGCTGATAGCGTTTTTGCAGCCGGGCGGCGAGCCGACTGAACATTTTTTGAATGAACTTTATGATGCATATGACAGGCTGAGCGCTGTTTGCCGAGTTGTTATAGTGCTGCCGAGCAGTGGTTCATCAAGTCCGGCATATGCCCGCTTTGCGGACAAATACGGCAGGATAGATACATATATAGATGCCGATGAGGTGCAGGAGCCGCTCGCCCGCGCGGCTTTCAAGGAACCGGGCGACTATCCGCTGCTGTTCCTTATGGGCGGTTATCCTGACTGCCGCTTTGCTTCGGCTGGGTATTCGGTAGGGTCGGTTGAACTGATAATAAAACTCGCCGCGCTAATATAGCAGGGCGCTATTCAGTGCCGTTAAATCGGAATATCTGTTGTAAAGGGCGGTTAATTTCATCTCGGTATCGGCCTGTAGCTGCTGCGCTTCACTTACATAACTCATGTTCATTCCTCCTGAAATATTATACAGCCATATGCTGACATATATAATATTTGCAGCCCATCCGGATTAAGACAAAAAAGACGCGGCCACAAGCAAACGCCAGAACGCTGCTCATAGAAATGCCACGTTTGAATATAATATGCCACAAAGCCCTGAGAATGTCAGTCTTTCTGCGAAAGATGGCAATGCAGATATCCGAGAAGTTGACCCGATGCGGCGTAAGGCAACGGACGGACGAGGCGAAAGGCTTCAGATATATTGTGCTGCTGTTCAAAACGCGTTGCTTTTCGGGGGAATGGAGGTCTAAAAATCTGTAGCAGGTGGCCTTGTATTCCTGATTGTGGTATAATCTTACTTTCAAATAGATGAGCAACGGAGGGCAGAGTGAAGAAGCTTTGGAAATACATGCGGGACTACCGCAGGGAAGGTATATTGGCACCGCTGTTCAAGCTGCTGGAAGCTTCGCTTGAGCTGCTTGTGCCGCTTGTTATGGCGCAGATAATAGATATAGGCATAGCCAACGGGGACGGCGGCTTTATACTTTCGCGCTGCGGAATACTTGCAGTGCTGGCGGCGGTAGGTCTGGTGTGCTCCATAACGGCGCAGTATTTTGCGGCAAAGGCATCGGTAGGCTTTGCGGCAAAGCTGAGGAGCACGCTTTTTAAGCATATACAATCGCTCAGCTATTCAAAGCTCGATACCCAAGGCACCGGCACTCTTATCGCCCGCATAACGGGGGACATAAATCAGGTGCAATCCGGCATGAACCTTGCGCTTAGGCTTCTTTTGCGCTCGCCGTTCGTTGTGTTCGGCGCAATGATAATGGCCTTCACGATAGACGTTAAGGCGGCGCTTGTATTCGTGGTCACTATACCGCTTTTGTCCATAGTGGTGTTCGGCATAATGCTTTGGAGCATCCCGATGTATAAAAAGGTTCAGGCGCGGCTGGACAAGGTGCTTGGCATAACGAGGGAGAATCTTTCCGGCGTTCGCGTCATAAGGGCGTTTTGCAAGGAGGATGAGGAACGGCGGGAGTTTGGCGAGCGCAATGCAGCGCTCACAAAGCTGCAGCTTATGGTGGGCCGCGTCAGCGCGGCAATGAATCCGGCCACGTATATTATGATAAACCTTGGCATAGCGGTGCTTATATACGTTGGCGCGCTGAGGGTGGACAGCGGCATTTTGACTCAGGGACAGGTAGTGGCGCTGTATAACTACATGTCCCAAATACTGGTGGAGCTTGTTAAGCTTGCTTCGCTTATTATAACCATAACGAAGGCGCTTGCCTGCGCGGGCAGAGTAAGCGCGGTGCTTGACGTGGAAAGCGACATGCATGGCGCGGATACAGAGCCCCGAGAGATCGATACGGACGAGGAAGTACGTTTTGAAAACGTTGAATTCGGCTATGCCACGGGCGGCGAGCCCGCGCTGAGCGGCATAAGCTTCAGCGTGAAAAAGGGCGAAACTATGGGCATTATAGGCGGCACGGGCAGCGGCAAGTCGAGCCTTGTAAGCCTTATACCCCGCTTTTATGACGCGACCGGCGGCCATGTTTACATAAAGGAAAATGATGTGAAAGATTATCCGCTCGGTGCGCTGAGGGAGATGGTGGGCATGGTGCCGCAGAAGGCAGTGCTGTTCAAGGGAACCATACGCGAAAACCTGCGCTGGGGCAGTGCTGATGCCACCGAAGAGGAAATGGAGCGGGCGTTGAGCGATGCGCAGGCGCTGGAAATAGTTAAGGCTAAACCCGAAGGGCTTGATTCACCCGTGGCGCAGAACGGAAAAAACCTTTCCGGCGGGCAGCGGCAGCGGCTAACCATAGCGCGGGCACTTATAAAGAAGCCTGAAATACTGATATTGGACGACAGCGCAAGCGCGCTTGACTACGCAACGGATCTTGCGCTGCGGCGCTCGCTTGCTGCGCTTAGCTATAAGCCGACGGTGTTCATAGTGTCCCAGCGGGCAAGCTCGATACTGCATGCGGATAAGATAGCCGTGCTTGACGAAGGCAAAATGGTAGGGCTTGGCACGCATGATGAGCTGATGCAGACATGCCCCGTTTACAGGGAAATATACTATTCCCAGTATGAGCAGGAGGTGAAGCGCGATGCCTAAGCTGAAAGCAAACAGCTCAACGCTTGAAAAGGTGCTTGGGCGCATAGCGCGTTACCGGCTGAACGCGGTGCTCAGCATATTGCTAAGCGCTGTATACGTTGGACTTTCGCTGTATGTACCCATATTGGCCGGGCGGGCGATAGACAACATAATTGCCCCGGGCAGCGTGGATTACGCCCAAATTATGCTTGAGCTTACCAAAATAGCCGTTGTTGCGGCCATAGCCGCGCTTGCGCAATGGCTGATGAACATAATAAACAACTCCATGACCTATAACGTTGTTAAGGACATGCGCACTGAAGCGTTCGACAGGCTGATGAAGCTGCCGCTCAGCTATATAGACGCGCATCCTTACGGCGAGACGGTGAGCCGCATAATTGCGGACGTGGACCAGTTTGCGGATGGACTGCTGCTGGGCTTCAGCCAACTTTTTACCGGAATACTTACCATAATAGGCACACTCATATTCATGCTCAGCGTGAATGCGCCGATAACGCTTGCCGTAGTGATACTCACGCCGCTTTCGCTTTTTGTTGCGCGCTTCATTGCCGGACGCACGCATTCCATGTTTGCGCGCCAGGGCGAGGACAGGGCGGAACAGACGGCGTTCGTTGAGGAAATGATAGGCAACCAGAAGGTTGTGCAGGCTTTTGCGCATGAGCAGGCGAACGAGGAACGCTTTGACGAAATAAATAAACGCCTCAGCGAAAGCTCCTTGCAGGCCATATTCTATTCTTCCATAACCAATCCCGCCACAAGGTTCATAAACAGCCTTGTTTACGCGGCGGTGGGCCTTACGGGCGCGTTCGCGGCGGTTGCGGGCAGCATAACGGTTGGCGGGCTTTCGGCCTTTTTAAGCTACGCTAACCAGTACACTAAGCCTTTTAACGAAATATCCGGCGTTATTACGGAATTCCAGAACGCATTAGTGTGCGCGGAGCGTATATTCGCGCTGATAGAGGAGCCTACGGAGGAACCCGATGCGGCAGACGCGTGCGTGCTTGACCACGCGGAAGGCATAGTGCAGGCGAATGCGGCGGCATTTTCATACGTTGCGGACAGGCCGCTTATAAAGTGCCTTGATCTGGACGTGAAGAGCGGCGAGCGCGTGGCGATAGTGGGGCCCACGGGCTGCGGCAAAACAACGCTTATAAATCTGCTTATGCGCTTCTATGACGTGAACGCGGGCAGCATAAGCGTTGACGGGACGGATATACGCAACATTACGCGGCACAGCCTGCGGCGCAACTACGGCATGGTATTGCAGGAAACGTGGCTGAAGGAAGGTACCATACGCGACAATATAGTTATGGGCAAGCCGGACGCGACGGAGAAAGAGATAATTGACGCGGCAAAGGCGGCGCATTCACACGGCTTCATAACGCGGCTGCCCAAAGGATACGATACCGTTATAGGCGAGGACGGCGGCAGCCTGTCGCAGGGGCAAAAGC
>ULVA01015897.1_pt1 | contig 12351 bp, 9 predicted proteins | sample 1958811 | NCBI WGS metagenome assembly ULVA01 (sample SAMEA4835768, study PRJEB28245) | human gut metagenome | biome: gut microbiome; material: fecal sample | place: Denmark | collected 2008
TCTTTACCAACTTATTTTTTCATGCTTACTAAATACTTTTCCGGGACTATCGCATTTGCATGTCGCATATTAAAACAGAGCAACGAGTCGGCGGGAGGACGGCCTTCTGGCCGAGCCGCCCGGACCGCCGATCTCGTAGCAGCCGGAGGTGGTATATTACGGCTGCGATGCTACCACATGTGCATATTTCAGCACTAAAAAACTGAACAAGTTGGCAGGGAAACCGCGCCGCTGTTTTTCTGCTTATTCATTGAATGTCAGAGAATTACAAGCTCCACCTCAGAAAACCGCCCTGCCAACTCCCATGTTTTTTCATGAGACTTGGCAGGCGCGCATTTCTGTAATACCATAACATTCAGCGATTTACCAAAATCACCGCCTGCCAACTTGTTCAGAAATTCAGAGGCAAGGTAAAGAATCGTTTCCGGGATCACCTCATTTGCATATCGAATATTAAATACTTTTCCGGGGGCTATCGCATTTGCATATCGAATATTAATTGACAGAGCAACGAGTCGGCGGGAGGACGACCATCTGGCCGAGCCGCCCGGACCGCCGATCTCGTAGCAGCCGGAGGCGGTATATTCCGGCTGCGGTGCCACCACATGTGCATATCCCAGCACTAAAAAACTGAACAAGTTGGCAGGGGAACCATGTCGCCGTTTACCTGCTTATTTATTGAGTATCAATCAATTACAAGGCTCCACCCCAGGAAACCGCCCTGCCAACTCCCATGTTTTTTCATGAGACTTGGCAGGCACGCGTTTCTGTAACACCATAACATTCAGCGATTTACCTAAATCACCTCCTGCCAACTTGTTCAGAAATTCAGAGCATACCCCGAAGCAATTGTCTGTCGATCTGGATAATTCTGGACAATGACGGCAGTGACACCCCGTAGCGTCGCCTCATCATTGACGCCAGAGATATCCTTTCTTCCACTGACAATTGCGTCAACCTGCTTTTCCCGAAATGTTCTCGGATAAGAATATCCCTGGATGCGCACAATTCATTATCACTGTATCGGCACTTGGCAAGAATCCCCGTATCCGCCTCAATCGAGGAATCATTGTTTTTAAGAACATAGTAAAGTAACTGCGACGGGCGCAGGAAAATTCTCTCAACACTCTCATAATCAACATAGTCGCCAGGAAATATCATACCGTTCTCATCCAGGCGCCATTCTGGAGAAAACCGGCAATGGCTTCTGGTCAGGCTCCTGACTTTCAAGACGGGAATGCTTCCAATTGACATCAAATTCCTTTGGGCAAAGGTCCGTGACGCAAAATACAAGTTGGCGGAACTCCAACGATATTCACCGGGTGCGACTTGCACTCCAGCAGAGAGCGGATTCCGCAAGACATATGCAATAGCGCGGACACAATAATCCGGGTCCGATATTTCCTTACATCCTATATCCGCACCGTCAAGATTACGTTCCGCGACATAGTTCTTCTTCAGATAGACTCCCAGAAGCAGTTTATAATATCGCATGAACGATTCCCCCTCATCTTTCGTGCAGTCAAGGATAAAATGGACGTGGTTATTCATAATGCAGAATGCAAGTATCTTCACATCAACATATTTCGACTTACAGATGGCGATGGCATTCATTCCATAAATATAGTCCTCATCAGATGAGAAAATAATGTTTTTCAACAGGCCGTTAGTGCAGAAATGATAGTACATGGTTTTTTCACAAAGTAACGAATACCTATCCGTGTTCAGAAAATGAAAACGCTTTTTCTGAAAAAACATGATTACAGATACGTGAAATGCTGGTTTTAATTAACATAATATTTCAAGTTCTGAAAGTTGGTTTGCATTGATTGTGTTTTCGCGCAGGCCAGGCGGTCAGTTCCGGCGGAACTCTCTCCGCGCTGCTTCGTTCGACCCTCCTACCGTCTCCCGCGTCCTCGCTCCCGCGAGAACTTGTATCCGGTAGGCACCTCCCACTTCCCGAGGCCGTGGGCTGGCCACGTCCGCCGGAACCGACTGCCTGCCCTGCTGACACTCTCCCATTTGCTTGATGACTCAATGAAGTATTAACTTGGTAATCTTTGCTCGTCTTTTCGGTCTACACCTTTTCTCCCCTATCGTGGATGTCCAGCACATTTCTTCGATAAGAAATCACCCCCGAGAATCTTTCACAAACCTTTACCAACTTATTTTTAACACTCGCTAAAAAACCGAACAAGTTGGCAGGCGAAACACGGCGGCAATCTACTTGCTTATTCATTGAATATCAGCCAATTACAAGGCTTCACCCCAGAAAACCGCCCTGCCAACTCCCATGTTTTTTCATGAGACTTGGCAGACGCGCGTTTCTGTAATACCATAATATTCAGCAGTTTACCAAAATCACAGCCTGCCAACTTGTTCAGAAATTCAGCAGCGAGATCAAGAATCGTTTCCGGGACCACCTCATTTGCATGTCGCATATTAAGACAGAGCAACGAGTCGGCGGGAGGACGGCCTTCTGGCCGAGCCGCCCGGACCGCCGATCTCGTAGCAGCCGGAGGTGGTATATTCCGGCTGCGGTGCCACCATATGTGCATATTTCAGCATTAAAAAACCAAACAAGTTGGCAGGCGAACCACGGCGACATCTACTCGCTTATTCATTGAATATCAACCAATTACAAGGCTTCACCCTAGGAAACCGCACTGCCAACTCCCATGTTTTTTCATGAGACTTGGCAGGCGCGCGTTTCTGTAATACCATAACATTCAGCGATTTACCTAAATCACCGCCTGTCAACTTGTTCCGTTTTTTGATTTATGTATTACGTTTTTCAAAAAAGAATAGTATATTTGTGGCACTTTAAGGAGAGAGCTATGGATAGTAATCGTATAAAAGACATTGACGCACGACATGGTACGCAAGATGAGAACGGGAATGGCGTAAGGGACGCAGCCATGCGAAAAATGGGAAAGGAGGTGCAAGACTTGGCTGGGGGCAGCAGAGAGAATGAGCGTGGAGCGCATAAAAACGGAAGGACTCGTGAAGGAGCGCGGAATGGAATGCGTGGTGGCGCGCGACCGGGGGCAGGACGGCCGAGAGGTGACAGCTGGATGATTTCATTCCGTGCTCCGAGGGCATTGGCCGACGAATTGGAGAAAGTGGAGAACCGGACGGAATTCATAAAAAAGAGTATTGCTGAAGCCCTTCTAAGAGAGAGAGTATTGAATATTGCAGAAACGGAAGAAAACCTTGAACAAGGAGGAATATCAGTAACGGATATAAGGAGAGGCTGGAAGACAGAAACAGGAGGAGAAATCGAATCCGGAAAGAAGTCTGAATGGGCGGAAGATATTGGAATGATTGGAGACGTCATTCCAGCCGGGAAGGTGGCGCACGTCAACATTCCCTTTTTCGATATCAGGGTCGTGGCGGGTTTCCCGGTGCCGCTGGACAATGATGAAAAGTCGCAGGACATTGACCTGATTCGGATGCTTTGTCCGCATCCGGAGGCGTCATATCTCATACGGGTGAACGGTGATTCAATGATTGACGCCGGGGTGTTCAGCGGGGACATTGTCATCGTGGACAAGAGCAACCGGAATCCTTCGCCGCGGGAGATAGCGATGTGCGAGCTCAATGGCGAATACACGCTGAAGCATTTCCGGATGGAGGACGGGCAGGGCTGGCTGGTTCCGGCCAATCCCGATTACCCGCGCATCCGGATCAGTCCCGAGGATGATTTCAGCGTCTGGGGCACCGTCACCTTCATAATCCACAAACCCCGCGACTAATGGCACCCCGAGGGGAGGGATTTAGGGTGGGGGCAACGTAATAAGCGCGCGAGGGCCGGAAACCTCCGCATCACCAAAAACATCCGAAATACATGATAGCACTCGCGGACTGCAACACTTTTTTTGCTTCATTAGACATTCCGCTCTTGGAGCCCGCAAGGGCGATAGCAAGTCCCTACCCCGAGGGGAGGGATTTAGGGTAGGGGTAACGTAATAAACGCGCGGGGGCCGGAAACCACGCACAAATAAAACATCCGAAACTCATGATAGCACTCGCGGACTGTAATACATTTTTTGCATCGGTAGAACGGGCCCTCCACCCTGGTCTCAAAGGAAAACCCGTATGCGTATTGTCGAGCAATGACGGAAATGTCATTGCACTTACGACGGAAGCCAAGGCACTGGGAATCAAGCGCGGAGCACCATTCTTCGAAGTAAAGGACATCATCAGGAAGAACAATGTCGCCGTATTCTCCAGCAACATCATGCTGTATGCGGCAATGTCGGAGCGCGTGCAAAGCATCATGCGGAAGACGGTAAAGCACACCGAAAGCTACTCCATTGACGAGCAATTCCTCTATCTGGACGGCTACGAGGAACACTTCGACGTCGTGGAACTCATGCGCGGAATGATACGGAAAATAGCATTGTACACAGACATTCCGGTAAGCATTGGCATTGCCCGCACCAAGACATTGGCAAAAGTCGCGAGCAAATTCGCGAAGAAATTTCGCGGGTACCGCGGCGTGTGCATGATTGACACGGACGAGAAACGGCGGAAAGCGCTCGCGCTGGCTGACCTTGCCGACATTTGGGGCATCGGGCCGAGGACGTATGCGAGGCTGGTCGCGCTCGAAGTGCAGACGGCGTTGGAATTCGCGGACAAGGACGGCGACTGGGTGCAGCGGCATTTCCATAAGCCGGGTTACCAGACCTGGCTGGAACTGAACGGCCGTCCGTGCATAGACACCACAGAGATTATTCAGCGGCAAAGTATCTCTACATCAAGGAGTTTCGGAAAAATGATTTCCTCCGTAGAGCAGCTCAAATCCTCAGTGGCCACATTCGCCGCCAGCTGTTGCAATACGCTTCGCGGACAAGATTCAGCGGCGGGATGTGTCAGTGTTTTCGCATGCAGCAACCGATTCCGGGAAGACCTGCCGCAATACAGGAACATGGCTTCCGCAATGCTCGGGATTCCATCTGCGGATACATTGGAAATCACGAAGTTGGCGATGAGGCTCGCGGAAGAAATCTACCGGCCTGGAATCCTTTTCAAGAAATCCGGCGTCATCCTTTCGCACATCGTTCCCGGCAGCATACAGCCCGTGCTGTTCGACACCGTCAGCAAGCGTGACGAGCGGCTCGAACTTTCGAAGACGATAGACAGGATGAATCACCAATATGGCATCAAGACGGTCGGTCTCGCCGTCGAAGGCAGCGCGAACGAGGAGTGGGAGCCCCGACGTGAGAACCTCACCCCCAACTACCTGACCGACATCAACCAAATAATGGTGGTCAATGGCTGACTCAAAACAGCCAAAACACGAGCAACTAACCAAGTTTTGGCTGTTTTGAATTTTTAATTTGGCCAAAACAGATACTTTTTCTATATTTATGGCTAAATATTAAGGCATTATGATTGGACGACAACTTGAAAAGGAGATGCTTCAACGGGCATTGGACCGAAAAACCGCACAGATTGTAGTGGTTTATGGCAGAAGGCGAGTCGGTAAGACTTTCCTCGTCAACGAATTTTTCAATAATAGCTATGCATTCAAGCACACTGCCGTATCTCCTCTTGAAAAAGGAGCCACAAGCGGAATGATGCGACTTCAGTTGGCGGAGTTCTACTATTCAATGAAGACTTATGGGCTGAAAAGTGATGCACAATGTCCTGAAAATTGGGTGGAAGCTTTTCACCTTCTTCAAGAACTTCTTGACAGTAAATCTGATGGAAGCAATCAAGTGATTTTCATCGACGAGTTGCCTTGGATGGATACGCCACGTTCTGGTTTTGTCAGTGCATTCGAGCATTTTTGCAATGATTGGTGCTCTGCCAGAAGGCATGTAAAACTGATTGTCTGCGGCTCCGCAACCTCCTGGATATGCGACGAAATGCTTGAAGGTAAGGGAGGACTCTATAATCGTGTCACTTCAAGTATACATGTCGGACCGTTCACTTTGCGGGAGTGCGAAGAATTCTTCAGAGAAGAGGGATTCCGAATGGATAAATACGATATAGTCCAAGCATACATGGCTTTCGGAGGCATTCCTTACTATCTATCCCAATTCAGAGAAGACCTGAGTGTCGTGCAGAATATCGACAAATTGCTCTTCGACCGGGACTCAATTCTATATGATGAATTCGACAAGCTTTTTTCTTCACAGTTCGCAAATCCAGACTGTCTGAAATCAATAGTGGCATGCATCGGAAGCCGAAGATGCGGACTCACAAGGGAGGAGATAATCACAAAAACCGAAAAATTGTCTGGCGGAACTTTTTCCAAATCAATAAAGGCATTGGAAAAGAGCCGTTTGATTAGTTCATACAAACCTTTTGGCGAGAAAAAGTTGAAGTATAGAATTTCTGACCCGTTCTGTTCATTCTATCTTCACTATGTCAAACCGAACATTAATCAAAAACATTTCTGGCAGATGCATTACAATTCTCCGGCAATGAACAGTTGGCTCGGATATGCTTTTGAGGAAATTGTATTTTACCACATAGAACAAGTGAAGTCTGCTCTGGGAATCAGTGGGGTCTGCTCCAACGAATCAGCCTGGTCTGTTGACGGAACGGACACGCAAGAGGGAATGCAGATTGATCTTTTGATTGAACGTGCGGACAGAGTCGTAAATATCTGCGAAATAAAGTTCTGTAACGATGAATATGCCGTCACTTCGGCATACGCAAGAAAACTTCAGTCCAGGATGGATTACACATCAACCTTCTTCAAGAACAGGAGAAGCGTTTCCACGGTATTGATAACGACCTATGGATTGAAAAGAAACGAGTATTCCAGCAGATTCCAAAAGGTCATAACTTTGGAGGACCTTTTCAAATAGATTGCACAAAAATGCGTTTGCAATATAAGAAATAATTCTTAACTTTGCAGCCGTTTCTGAAATTTGTTCAGGCAGATGGAGGGGACGCGGGAATCCGTGACGGATACCGGTGATTGTTTTATAAATAAAAATTTTTTGCGAAATGGCTGAGTATTTAGAAGCTGAAAAGAAGCAGGAGATTTTCGCGAAGTACGGGAAGTCTAATACAGACACCGGCTCACCAGAGAGTCAAGTTGCTCTATTTTCCTACCGTATCAATCACCTCACAGAGCATGTGAAGAAGAACAAGAAAGACGTTGTAACCCGTCGTTCTCTTCTCCGCCTTGTAGGTAAAAGACGTCAGTTGCTGGACTACCTCCAGAGAGTTGACATCGAGAGATACAGAAGCATCATCAAGGAGCTTGGTCTCCGTCGATAACCGATAGGAAAGCAAAAGACCGGTTTCATCACTGGAGCCGGTCTTTTTTCAGCATTTATACGAGATAACCTCGCAAAAAGGCACAGCACCCGCAAGGGACACGAGCCAATCCGCCCGCAAGGGAAGCGTGTGCCCTAAAGCCCGGAGGGCGACAGCAAGTCCCTACCCCGAGGGGAGGGATTTAGGGAGAGGGTAACGTAATAAAAGCGCGTGGGCCTGGAAAACCTCGCAAGAGCACAGCCCTCGCAAAAAGGCACAGCACCCGCAAGGGACGCGAACCATTCCGCCCGCAAGGGCGTAGCGACAGAATATAGCATTCCGTTTCTGCATAATAACCGACCTGCTGCAGAACACGGGGACGATATATGAAGAAAATAAAAGAAAACACACTTCCATTGGGGAAGGCAGGTCATTGAAACACTAATGAACATCATTAACAAGAAAATCGAATTATCCGACGGCAGGGTAATCGAAATCGAGACCGGCAAGCTTGCAAAGCAGGCTGACGGTTCAGCAGTCATCAAGATGGGAGGCACAATGCTCCTCGCCACCGTAACCTGCGCCAAAGAGGTAAAGGAAGGCACTGACTTCATGCCTCTTCAGGTAGACTACAAAGAGAAATTCTATTCAGCAGGAAGATTCCCTGGCGGCTTCATGAAACGCGAAGGCAAGGCGTCCGACTATGAGATTCTCATCTCACGCCTCGTTGACCGCGCACTCAGACCGCTGTTCCCGGACGATTTTCACCTTGAGGTTTATGTCAATGTAAACCTTATCTCTGCAGACGCAGACACCCAGCCTGACGCACTCGCAGGACTCGCAGCATCAGCAGCACTCGCATGCAGCGACATTCCGTTCGAAGGCCCGATCTCAGAAGTACGCGTCGCAAGGATCAACGGCGAATTCAAGATCAATCCTGCATTCAGCGAAATGGCAGACAGCGACCTTGAACTCATGGTTGCAGCTACCTATGACAACATCATGATGGTAGAAGGCGAAATGAACGAGGTAAGCGAAGCAGACATGCTCGAAGCCATCAAATTCGCACACGAAGCCATCAAGAAACAGTGCCTCGTACAGGTTGAACTGAACAAGGAACTCGGCAAGGACGTGAAGAGAGACTACCCTCACGACGAGGAAGACGAGGATCTCAAGAAAGCCGTTCACGAGTTCTGCTACGACAAATGCTACGCCCTCGCCAAATCCGCAAAACCTAAGCAGGAAAGGTCAGAAGGCTTCGAGCAGATCAAGGCTGACTTCCTCGCTACACTTTCAGAGGAAGACCAGGAAGCCAAGGCTGCAATGGTAGCAAGATATTACAACAATGAGGAGAAGGCCGCAATGAGAAACATGATTCTCGACGAGGGAGTCCGTCTCGACGGCCGTAAGACTGACGAAGTGCGTCCTATCTGGTGCGAAGTCGGCTACCTCCCGTGCGCACACGGTTCCGCAATCTTCACACGTGGTGAAACACAGTCACTTGCAAGCGTTACACTCGGAACCAAGCTCGACATGAAGGAAATGGACGAAGTACTTGTCCGCGAGACACAGCAGTTCGTTCTTCACTATAACTTCCCGCCGTTCGCAACAGGCGAGGCCAAGGCACAGAGAGGTGTAGGCCGCCGCGAAATCGGACACGGAAACCTCGCAATGCGTGCTCTCAAAGCAGTAGTTCCACTAGCTCCTGAGAACCCTTACGCAATCCGCGTGGTATCAGACATCCTTGAGTCAAACGGTTCATCTTCAATGGCTTCTGTCTGCGGAGGTTGCCTCGCACTCATGGACGCAGGTGTCAAGATCAAGAAACCTGTAGCAGGTGTTGCAATGGGCCTTATCACAGACAAGGACAGACCTAACGAAAGATACGCCATCCTTACCGACATCCTCGGTGACGAGGACCACCTCGGAGACATGGACTTCAAGGTAACCGGGACCAAAGACGGTATCACAGCTACCCAGATGGACATCAAGGTAGACGGACTTTCATACGACGTTCTGGCAAAGGCACTTGAGCAGGCACGTCAGGGCAGACTCCACATCATGGGCGAAATGATGAAGACCATCAGCGAGCCACGTGAGGACTACAAGCCATTCGTTCCGAGACTCAAGCAGCTCGAAATTCCTTCAGACTTCATCGGTGCCGTAATCGGAAAGGGCGGCGAGACCATCCAGAAGATCCAGAAAGAGACAGGTACCACCATCACCATCACAGAGGATGCAGAAAGAGGAAAGGGTCTCGTGGATATCTTCTCTACAGACAAGGATTCCCTCGACAAGGCTCTCGCATGGATCGAAGGTATCTGCGCTGTGCCTGAAGTCGGCGAGACATATCACGGCAAGGTCGTTTCAATCCTCGATTTCGGTGCATTCGTAGAAATTCTCCCTGGCAAGGAAGGACTCCTCCACGTATCGGAAATCGCATGGACCAAGACAGAGAACGTAGCTGATGTCCTCAAAGTCGGCGACGAAGTGGACGTAAAACTTCTCGAAATCGATGAGAAGACAGGCAAGATGAGACTTTCAATGCGTGCACTCACCGAGAAACCGGAGGGTTACGTAGAGCCTGAGCGTCGTCCAAGAGGTCCGCGCGATGACAGAAGGGATGACCGCAGAGGCGACAGAAGAGGCCCTCGCGACGACAGAAGAGGCGATCGCCGTGATGACAGACGTGGTCCAAGAGACGACCGCAGAGGTCCACGCGATGACCACAGAGGCGGCAGAAAGCCATTCGGCCCGAGACCTGCTGACGAGAACATTGAAGGAGCAGAGAATTTCAATTCTGCTGACAACTATGATGCTCCTGATTTCAATATTTCCGAGAGCAATGATGAAATCTTCTAGCATATACGGATCTTAATCCATAATACATAATATGTTATAACACCCGGCCAAACAATTTGACCGGGTGTTTTATTTATCAATATTTCAGCATTACCGCACTACCGCGACATCATCATATTTTTGACCGCCTGCGAAAAATTAGTTATTTTTGTAAGATATCTATTTATAAAAAACAAACAGCAGATGATTATAGTAACAAAACCTATAGCACGTCAGCAACTTACAGATATGGCTCCTGAATTTTTTGGAGACATGGTCAAGGCCGTTGTAGATATCGACATGAAGATATTGGCAATCAATGCTGAACTACATGCTGACTTGGAAAAGATGCTGATAGAGAATGGTTCCTCACAAGAATCTCTATGGGGAATAAACCTATACCCGGAAATGGAAGGAGACGATTTCATTGAATTCGATTCGCTTATCAATATTTCACCAAGAAGGAATAATTTCAGCAGAGATGTTGAAGATCCGAATATTCAGAAAACAATTAGAGACATTGTCAATCAGCTTATAATATGAACATTACATTACCGAAACCTCCTGACAAAGAAAGGTGGGGAAAAATGTCATTTGTAGAGCAGATGGCCAATATAAGCAGCGAGATAGGAAGAACCGGAAAATGGAAAATGAAAGGAAACAAAGATCTGGCGGAAAGTGCATTTATCCGGGCTTTGGATCTCATTGACGCAACGATTTCCGAAGGGCGACGAAACACTGACGGCAGAAACGAAATGCTAGGTGAACTCTGTCGCGCCAGAGAACTTTTCTGTCAAGAATATTATTCAGATAATACGGCCGCACTGATTCCATCGGAAAAATATTTTGCGGCCTTTGCCAAGGCATACGCCTACTCAAAAATGACAAAATAATTTACGCAAACTCGCGTACTACGACTTGACAAGTTGACGAACTTGTAAAACTTGTAAATATGAAACGAGCATCAATAATCCGGACAGTCATATCATTGATTCCGATTGCAGTACTGATGATACTGCTGGCATTGAACATCAGCTTCTTCGGAAGCGACGCGATATTGGGCGCAAGCCAGGTTTCCCTTCTTTTCGCATCGGGCCTGTGCGTGTGGCTCGCGATGTGGCTTTTCAAGAAGCCGTGGGAAGACTTCGAAGACGCGATACGCAGCAACATCGGCGACGTCACCACCGCCATTGTCATACTGTTCATGATCGGAGGCATCTCGGGAACATGGACCATGAGCGGCACCGTGCCTTCACTTATATATTATGGTGTCCAGATAATCTCGCCAAGGGTATTTCTGGTGACCGCGTGCATCATCTGCGCCTTCATCTCGGTGATGATAGGCAGCTCGTGGACAACCATCGCCACTATCGGAGTGGCATTGATGGGTATCGGCAAGGCACAGGGTTTCAGCGACGGCATGATTGCGGGAGCCATCATCTCCGGAGCCTATTTCGGCGACAAGATTTCCCCGCTTTCCGACACCACCGTCATGGCCGCGTCAATCTCGGGCAGTCCCCTGTTCAGGCACATCAAGTACTTGATGCTCACCACAGTACCGACATTCGCATTGACATTGACATTGTTCCTGATACTGGGATTCCTGCACAGCGGCAACGACTCGGCGCAAATCTCGGTCTATACGGAGACATTGGCCTCGAAATTCAACATCAGCTTGTGGACATTGATCGTACCGCTCGTGACGGGCATATTGATCGCGAAGAAAATGCCGGCGCTGCCGGTGCTGGGCATTTCAATGGTCCTTGCAGCGGTCTGCGCCATCATCCTCCAGCCGCACATCATCTCCGAAATCGGAAACAAGGCATTGGAATCAATGGGCATATCAACGGGCGAAGCCGGCGTGCTGTTCACCGGCATTGTGAAGACCGTATATGATTCAGTGTCAGTCGATACCGGCGTCGAAGAGGTCAACATGCTGGTATCGTCCAGAGGTATGCTCGGCATGCTCAATACCGTTTATCTGATTATCTGCGCAATGTGCTTCGGCGGCTGCATGAAGGCCAGCGGAATGCTCCATCACCTGGCATCGCTGATATTGCCGATGACCAAGACGCGTACGGGACTGGTGGCGTCCACGGTCAGCACAGGCGTTATCCTGAACGGCGTGATTTCCGACCAGTACCTGTCAATTATCCTCACATCGGACATATATAAGGACATCTACGCCAAACGCGGCTACGAAAGCAGGCTGCTCGGACGCTCCGTAGAGGATTCATCCACAGTGACTTCCCCGCTTTTTCCATGGAGCAGCTGCGGCATGACCCAGGC
>ULVA01014250.1_pt1 | contig 12305 bp, 7 predicted proteins | sample 1958811 | NCBI WGS metagenome assembly ULVA01 (sample SAMEA4835768, study PRJEB28245) | human gut metagenome | biome: gut microbiome; material: fecal sample | place: Denmark | collected 2008
ACAAGCAAGTTGATATTTATTCACTTGCGAAACTTCAGTGAGAAAACTTTTACTTATCACAGCTGTCCTTTTTTCTTTAGGCAGCATGGCGCAAAGACCGCTTGACTTCACCAAAAACATCAGGACATTCAACAAGAACCTGAAACTGAACAGTCTGATGAGCCAAATGCCGACCTCACACATCGCAAAACCAGCGAAGGCACAAGCCAAAGCTCCGGCAAAAGCACCCGAAGGTGAGTCTCGCACATATTACCTCGACTTCTACAATCAATGCTATGGTGTGGGCATATTTCCTGAAGTTCACAAAGCAGTCAACATCATATTCGGTTCTGAAAACAAGGTTTATATACAGAACATGATGTATCCCTCACAATTTAATACATACATTGAAGGTGAGCTGAACGGTAACGTTATCACAATAAAGAACGGACAGCTGATCGGTGAGATACAAGGATATAACATGGTATTATGCAACATGGTTCTGGATGAAACGACAGGACAGATAAGCCTTGACACATCAAAAGACTTCACTCTTACCATAGACGAGAACTACGGAATAATAACAAGCGACATAACAAAATTCATCGGAATATTCACCGAAGATTACGAAATGGTTTACACCTGTTCAGGAATGATGCAGTTCACACCGGCAGAACTATATCCCAAAGCAGACGAACACGAATACACATACGACTATGAAGCATACAGCACTCCGCTTCAGACAAACAAGAAAGGCACTGTCCAGATTATAAATCTCGGTCAGTACAGCTACGTTAAAGGTCTTATGCCGGAGGAAGCACCGGACGCATGGCTTATGGCAGTAAACGAAAACGGCTCGTTATCAATCACCTTACCGCAAATCATTGAGGAAGACCGGTGTGCCGCTTTCGTCGATTTCAAAAACGGGGGAAATATTATCCAGACGCCTGTAACATTCGAATATGACAAGGAGTCAGACTCTTACGTATTGTCAGAATATTCTCTTACAGATTTGTTCGCATCATATGATGAGGAGAGCGGAACCCTTGGCATAGGTTACAGCGAAAACTACGACAATCTGAAGATAAAGGCATATACTACCGGAATAAACAAGGTTGAGGACTCAGACGCCGACGTTGTGTCGACAGAATACTACGACCTCTCAGGCCGCAGTCTGAACAATGCCCAGAAAGGCATCAACATCAAGGTGATGAAATATTCTGACGGAACAACCAAGACTGTGAAGGTTGCAAAGTAAGAAACAGATAAAAGCAAGCATACATTATATTATTTATATGTAATTCCGGGCAGGTTTGTCTTATGAAAGGCATGCCTGCCTTTTTTATGGACATACATTTTGTGGTGCGGGAAAGGGAAAGTCAGCCGGTGACGGTTTGCTGTTATGACAAAAAATTGATAACTTTGCGGATATGGCGGCAAAGGGACTGACGGGCGGAAAAGCGTGTCCTGTCATACGCAAGGCGGCACTACGCGGCACGGCATTTCCATGACACCTTTGCCGACAGCGTTTTAAGACAACAAAAAAGCATAAAGACATGAATAAAAGAGAATGGAAACCGATAGAAGGTTTCGACTTCAAGGAGATTCTTTTCGACGAGTATAACGGCATAGCCCGCATAACAATCAACCGTCCGAGATGGCGCAACGCCTTCACGCCACGCACGACATGGGAGATGTCGCAGGCGTTCGCATGGTGCAGGGAGGCGCAGCGCATAGGGGTGGTGATACTCACCGGCGCGGGCGACAAGGCGTTCTGCTCTGGCGGCGACATGAACGTGAAGGGACGCGGAGGATATGTCGGCGAGGACGGAGTGCCGCGGCTAAACGTGCTGGACGTGCAGAAACAGATACGCTCGCTGCCGAAACCGGTCATAGCGATGGTGAACGGATATGCCATCGGAGGCGGACACGTGCTTCACCTGATGTGCGACCTCACCATAGCGAGCGACAACGCGATATTCGGACAGACCGGTCCCAAGGTGGGATCGTTCGACGCCGGCTTCGGCGCTTCCTATCTTGCGCGCATCGTGGGACAGAAGAAGGCGCGCGAGATATGGTTTCTATGCAGGCAGTACTCGGCGGAAGAGGCTGAGCACATGGGCATGGTGAACAAGGTGGTGCCCTTCGACGAACTGGAGGACACGTGCGTGGAATGGGCAGAAAGAATGATGGAGCACAGTCCGCTCGCACTGAGAATGATAAAGGCGGGGCTCAATGCGGAGCTCGACGGACAGGCTGGCATACAGGAACTTGCAGGCGACGCCACCATGCTCTACTACTTCCTGGACGAAGCACAAGAGGGAGGCAGGGCGTTCCTCGAGAAGCGCAAGCCCGACTTCGGAAAGTTCCCGAAACTGCCCTAAGCCTCTCTGAGAGACCGTGAAAAGGTCATCACCACAACAGAAAAGGAACGACAAGACACCATTATGAGAAAAATAAGCGTCAGACAGCGCACGCTCCACTTCAGACAACCTGCCGGAACGTCGCGCGGAACATACACCACACGCACGTCGTGGTTTCTGGAAATGACGTCAGACGACGCCCCCGGACGCTCCGGAACAGGAGAGTGCGCGCCCCTGCCCGACCTCAGCTGCGACGCCTCTCCGGCTTATGAGCAGACACTGAAGGCATTGTGCCGGATGTATGAGACGAGGCAGTCGATAGACTACAGCCTCATGCGTCCCTACCCGTCGATGCTCTTCGGCATGGAGACGGCAGAGAGAAACTTTGAGCAGGGCGGCTCTGTCATCTTCGACACACCGTTCACCCGAGGCGAGGAAGGCATACCGATAAACGGTCTGGTATGGATGGGCTCGCTGCAGGAGATGATGAGCCGTCTGGAGGAAAAGATGCAGGCGGGATTCGCATGCGTCAAACTGAAGATAGGGGCTATTGACTTCGACGACGAGATGCGGCTGATAAGGCACATCAGAAACCGCTTCGGAAAGGAATACATAGAGCTGCGAGTGGACGCCAACGGCGGTTTCTCGCCCGACGAGGCTCCGCAAAGGCTCGAACAGCTCGCGGCATACGACATCCACTCCATAGAACAGCCGATAAGGCAAAGGCAATGGACCGAGATGGCACGGCTGTGCCGCGAGTCACCGCTTCCGATAGCCTTGGACGAGGAACTCATCGGGGTGAACTCAAAGGAGATGAAGACTCAGATGCTCGACTTCATCCGTCCGCAATACATCATCCTCAAACCGTCACTGCACGGAGGCATGCACGGCACACGCGAATGGAAAGAGCTGGCTGACAAGAGAGGCATAGGCTCGTGGATAACAAGCGCGCTTGAAAGCAACGTGGGGCTCAACGCGGTGGCTCAGCTCGCCGCAAGCGTCTACGGACCGGGCATCACCATGCCTCAGGGACTGGGCACCGGACTGCTCTTCACGGACAATCTGCCCATGCCGCTCGAGATAAGGAAAGACCGGCTTTGGCGCGTCCCGTGACAGCCCATCACTTTTATGCCTTTAGCGAAAGGCCACGACAGGCTGACATTTCAGTCCATACAGATTTGTAATGAGCAGCAGCACAATATGCCGGAACAATAAAAAAATGTGTCTGCCCGTATATTATGAAACGACAGGCACACATCCGGCAAGACATAAATACAGACAAAAATGACTCTCGAACAGTTTCTTGAAGAATGGAACAATGCCGACGACTGCATCACGGTGCACACGAGCGGCTCTACGGGCAAGCCCAAGCCCATGCGCGTGGAGAAACGACGCATGGAGGCGAGCGCACGCATCACGTGCGCCTTTCTCGGTCTGAAGCGGGGCGACACGGCTCTGCTGTGCATGCCGCTCGACTTCATCGCCGGGAAGATGGTGGTGGTGCGGGCTTTGGTGACAGGCATGCGGCTGGTGAGCGTCACACCCGGCGGGCATCCTCTGCGCGGTCTGCGGGAGCCGCCGGTGTTCGCAGCGATGGTGCCGCTTCAGGTGTACGACAGTCTCGCCGACCCTGAGGAGCGGCGTCTGCTCATGGGCATAAGGCATCTCATCATAGGCGGAGGAGCGGTGGACGACAGTCTGTGCGACTCGTTGAAAGACTTCCCCAACGCCGTGTGGAGCACCTACGGCATGACAGAGACACTGTCGCACATAGCCCTGAGACGGCTCAACGGACCGGAGGCAAGCCTGTGGTACACTCCGTTCCACAACGTGAGCGTGAGCACCGGTGCCGACGGATGCCTCGTGATAGACGCTCCCGCCGTGTGCGCGGAGAGGCTGAAGACAAACGACATAGCCGAGCTCGACACCGACGGCAGACGCTTCCGCATCATAGGACGCAAGGACAACGTGGTGTGCAGCGGAGGGATAAAGATGCAGATTGAGGAGATGGAGCGGCTGCTCAAGGCTCACGCCACTTGTCCTTTCATGATAACCAAGGTGAAGGACAGGCGTCTGGGAGAGGCGGTGACGATGCTCGTCGAGGGCGGCGACAGCCAGGTAATGCGTCACATATGCGAGGAGCACATGCCGCGATACAGCCGTCCGAAACATTATATATGCGTAGGGCGGCTTCCTATGACTGCCACCGGCAAACCCGCACGTGCCGAAGCGATGAGGATGGCGCAGGAAGCCGTCGGCGAGGAATAGAAAGGAGGCGGAGTCAGAGGGCGCGCCGCAGCTCCGCACCGACAATATTCGTCAGTTCCACAAACTCTTCTACAGACAGCTGCTCAGGTCGCCGCGTCATGTATGCGTGCTGCCAGAAAGCGGGCTCCACGGCTCTCTCGCCCGTTATCTGACGCAGACTCACGCGCAGCATCTTGCGCCTCTGTCCGAACACAGCCTTCACTATGCGTCTGAACAACGCCTCATCGCAACCCAGACTTTCCCTCGAGTTGCGCGTCATCCGTATCACTGCGCTCTTCACTTTGGGCGGAGGGTTGAACACATTCTCGTTCACCGTGAACAGATATTCCACATCATACCACGCCTGTATCATCACCGACAGTATGCCGTACGACTTGTTTCCCGGCGGCGACGCAATGCGCCAAGCCACCTCGCGCTGTATCATGCCCGTGCAGCACGGTATCAGTTCCCTGTTGTCGAGCATCTTGAAGAATATCTGCGACGATATGTCGTAAGGATAGTTACCCGTCAGCACGAACGGCTTTCCGTCGAACAGGCGCGACAGGTCCATGCGTAGGAAGTCGTCGCCGATGATGTTCTCACGCAGCGAAGGATAGTGGCTGTTGAGCCATTCCACCGACTCGGCATCAATCTCCACCGCCTTCAGCACGCGGTCTTTCTGCATGAGAAACTGCGTGAGCACCCCCATGCCCGGTCCTATTTCAAGCACCGGAATGTCAGGACAGGCGTCCACCGTGTCGGCTATAGCCTTTGCTATATTCAGATCGGTCAGGAAGTGCTGCCCGAGATTTTTCTTTGGTCTTACTGTTTTCATACGGCAAAGATAATGCAAACGAGCGGAAAGAAAGTTTACTTTCACTTTCCCGAGTGCAGCTTTTCTTATGCAAAGATAGTGAAAGGTGAGTGCAATAGCAATAGGAAAAACGAAGTTTTTTCATAAATTGATATTGCCGAACCGCATCCTATCTTATTAAAAGATAGTGAAAGGTGAGTGCAAAGACAAGCGAAAAGAATATTTTCTTTTCAGAGAAGGCTTTGCCGAGCCGCATCCATATATTATAATAAGGTATCAAAACGGCATTCCCTCACTTCCACATCATTATTATTCCGCATTCAAACAAAAGTAGAGACGCAAAATCTTGCGTCTCACAAGCAACCCCATACCAAACTGTCACACTTCAAACTATTGACTGTCAACACACAAACCATACGGGAGACGCAAAATCTTGCGTCTCTACAAGCAACCCCACACCAAACTGTCACACTACAAACTATTGACTGTCAACACATAAAACACACGGGAGACGCAAAATCTTGCGTCTCTACAAGCAACCCCACACCAAACTGTCACACTACAAACTATTGACTGTCAACTCATAAACCATACGGGAGACGCAAAATCTTGCGTCTCTACAAGCATACCAACACAATATTATAACGCAACAAATATTGATAGTCAACACATAAAAACGCTATAAAATAGCTATAATTCCCGTCCCAACAATACCTCTGTCAGCGCAACACATCGCAACAACGGCAGTATTCATCCACAATCACACAAACTATCCGGTCGCCCAAAACACCTGCCATTGCCTGACGTCATACCCCACTCCATTGCGCCCCACCATCACATCCATACACCGTCGCACTACGCACCGGCGACGCATCCCGCAATCACGGAATGCATAAATATACATTCCCACAGTAAAAAATTTTGACAACAGAAAATCGCGAAACAGAAAACGAAACCGGTGTAAAACTGCTCCCGTAACACCATCCGGACTCATTCGTACATACGTTTATACCAGTATGGCAGACGTCAAGCACACTCCCGACATACCGGACGGTGTTTCCGGCATCGCCAAACAGGCATTATCAGTGCTCTGGAAAGCCTTTCCCGACATGCCGGAAAGCCTTTCCGGCAACATCAAACGGTATGTTCCGCAACACGGATGAAGCCATCCCGACACGTCAAACAGCATAAGCAACTGTAACACAATACATTAAATAAAGTGTGCAAAAATCGCGTATTTGAATCCAGAGTCACTGTCGCACGTAAAAACACGCCCTATTTCGAGTTACCATACATGGGATTGCATAAACCGTTCCTCATCCATGCATATTTATGCATTGCCTCCACCGCATCACACCATATGCCGCACAGCGCGTCACAAGAGCGCAGGCAACGGCTGCGGAAGTAATGTCCACGCATCATGATATGCCCATTCCATAGCCATTCATACCCACATACATACCGCCCGCACCCCAAAGCAGAGACATAGTAAAAACCCAAAGAATAACGCATCCTGCCAAAGTAGAGACGCAAAATCTTGCGTCTCACAAGGAGCTAAGCGCAATCAGACAGCGCAATAAAACATGATGAACACAAGCATATCATTGCTCGGGAGACGCAAAATCTTGCGTCTCTACTGGCTCACGCCATCGGGATGACTCATAAGGAAAGCACCAACAATATCGCATCCTGCCAAAGTAGAGACGCAAAATATTGCGTCTCACAAGAAGGTAAGCACAATTAACCAGTACAATAAAACATGATATAAACAGGTACATCATTGCTTGTGAGACGCAAAATATTGCGTCTCTACTGGCTCACGCCATCGGAATGATGCACAAGGAACACTGACTCTGACAATCTATCAGGTCTGCACAATGTGCCATTCAACACTATACGGCGGATAAATACGGCTGTTGCTGAATAAGTGTTTTTTCTGTTCAATATATACAAAAACATATTACACCTCTACGACAGAGGTGTATACATATCGTGATATATATTGTTCTAAACATCAGCAAAATTAAGACTATTGTACGAAATAGCAAAGATTTCAGTCAAATAATTAACCTATTTACATGTTTATTAACTAATATAGATTGGAAATAAATATAAATATACAATACATATACAACAATACGGACAATAAATTTTGTACTAAACGAAAAACATACACACCTCTGTCGTAGAGGTGCATGGTTCTCAAAGCGGAAACGGTATGTCTTTTCAGGTCCGCAAGGCTGGATGAAGCACCGTGACGCAGAATCTCTCACACGCGTTACCTTACAATATAAGCTACGTTACTCTACATTAAGTTTCATCCATAAACAGACAAATTATCTTATTACAACGAAGCGTACCGGGTCATACGAAACGCCGGACAACCGCATGACGACACCCGAGCGGCACCAGAAAAAGAATAAAGTATAAAACCAACGAAAATAAAATGGAAATGAAAAAATTGTATGAAAGACCATCCGTCAATGTGATTGCGATGGAAATGGAGCAAAAGATGATGGCTGGGTCAGACACATGGAACACTACCGGAGATGAGTATAATCCGGGAGTTAACATCAAAGATGGAAATCCATCAGGCAACGACCCAACAGACCTTAGACCCCACAACACTCAGAGTTCTTATGAAAACTGGGCAAAGCCAAACAGTGTGTGGGAATAAGAGAATGAAAAAACAAAAATCAGACAACAAAAGAAAGGAAAAACAAAACTTATGAAACATTTCAGTACTTTTCTATCAATGCTCCTGCTTCTCCTTGTCGGAGGCGTGCAGACAACAACGGCTCAGCAGGACGACATAGACTGGAGCGAGTATGCATCAACCGTGGAGGTAGTGATGAATAACCAAAACCAGTATGTCTACCTCTATAACCTGACTAAAAAAGGATTCCTCAACACCGGCGGCAAATACGGTATGATGGCTCTGCTTAATACAAGAGGTATAAGGCTGGAACTTGAAAGAAATAGTAGCACTTATGCCTTCAAAAGTCCTGTTGTGAACTCAGCACAAGGAAGCTACCTTGCTGCACAAAACGGAAATGCACCTATATATATAGACAGAAACAGGACGCCAGAAGAAGGAAAAGGTGGTGTCCCAGAAAGAGACTGTGGACTTATGAATTTAGAGAAAGGAACCGGCAATACCTATAAAATTAAGATAGCAAATGGTTCTCGAAGGGATTATTATCTGTGCAGTACAGAGAAACAGGACCTTGGCTCGTATTTTGACGTACAAGCTAGTACACGGTATGCATCACAGGCAGATGAATGGTGTCTTGTCACACTTGACGACTACAGAAGAGTAACAACCGAAACCTCGACGTTGGGAGAGTACAACGTGAGCGGTCTGTTGTACAATACGCGCTTCATCCGCAATGTAAGCGACGTGAACAATCTGTTCTGGCAAACATCTGAAGAACTTGATTATAAAACCAGTGACTACTGCACATCCATCGCACCGGAGATAGGAACAAATAAGGAGACTGATGGTTATGCAGGTGAATACGGCGCATTCGGCTGTCTGGAGATGGGACACGTGACCGGCGAATTCTACCAAGTGGTGGATGGTCTGCAACCGGGTCTTTACGAAGTATCGGCACAGGCATTCTTCCATAGAAATGACGGATGGCCGTACACGAATGGATCTTACGGTACAGATAACACTGCGACAGCATCCAATGCGGTCATCTTCGCCAACGATGCAACTGCAACTATTCCGATGATAAGCGGTGATGACGAGAATGAATTCGAAGATCTTATAGAATCACATCTCAATAAATTAAGTTCTACCGCACGGCAATACTTCCGCCGTAATGTGCCCGCAGCATACTTCCTTGCCTACGGCAACCAGTATGCTCCGGACGAAACAAGATGTAAAGTGACCGTTCCTGTAATTGTAGGAAAAGACGGTGTGCTCACACTTGGTATCAGAAAGACCGGCATGGAAGGTCGTGTGTACATGGACAACATGACCCTTACATATCTGGGTAATACCATATACGATCAATTCGGATTCGGTGTGGACGCATACGGGGCAAAAGAAAAGGTTGATGCAAAGAAGTACACAAAGCCCGGATACATGTTCTACCTCAGCCGCATGTTTGCTGACGGTGTATGGAACGCGCTCACATTGCCCGTCAATCTCACCTCAGTACAGCTTACAAACACGTTCGGTAATGACATGGAACTCGTGAAACTTACAGGTCTTAATCCGCAGAATCCGAATCAGATATTCTTCAAACCGGTGAAGCTTAATGACAGAGAAGGTCTTGAGGCAGGACAGTGCTATCTGGTGAAGGTGACAAAAGCACCAGAACATCCTGCAAATGAAAACTTCACATTCAAGACAATTGATGAGACTTTGGAAGAACAGGCATATCTTGAGAAGAACGTGGAAGAGGTGTCATACCAGTGCGGTAATGTGTACCAGTTCCTCGATGTTAAATGTCCTGACGGCATCAGCAGCGAGCCGGTATCGTACACTACGAAAGACGAAAAACTCAAATGGACTGCATGTTACTATGCGTCTGACTACGCACCTAAGGGCTCGTACATAATGAGCGGAGGCAATATGTATCATCTGAGCACCGACTGGAACAACTTGATTGGTACAACATGGTATATCGAGAAGGTCAGCCCGTCGCAAGGATCATTGACCTTCGTGATAGACAACGGCAACGGGACGACTGACATCAACGGCATCGTGACAGAGACACCTGCCGGGAAGGCTGCCGAGGGAGTGTACACCATAAACGGTCAGAAGGTAGCTTCAGACAAGTCACTCAACGACCTGCCGAAGGGCATATACATCGTTAACGGTAAGAAATACATCGTAAGATAAGAAAGAAATTCATCATGCGTTAATGTTCAACCGTGAGGCTGGATGTTTGCGGCCGGTAATGTGAATCCACATTACCGGTTTTTTTATGCCTCCAAACCGATATCGACACATTATTATATATATAGTCATCCGCATTACATCATGGTGTCTGCCCGTATTACATTATTCCCCAGCCCAAGTCATATTATGGTGCCAGCCCAAGTAGAGACGCAAAATCTTGCGTCTCACGAGGGAATATGCACAATTCGGCAGTGCAATGAGACGAGGGACTGACGACGGCACGGCTGGACGGGAGACGCAAAATCTTGCGTCTCTACTGGCTGGCGCGATTGGGAGAATGAATAAGGGAAGGAATAATAATGATGTGGTTGGCAAAAGTAGAGACGCAAAATCTTGCGTCTCACGAGGGAATGTGCGCAATCAGGCAGAGCTATGAGATGAAGGACTGACAGCGACACGGATGGACGGGAGACGCAAAATCTTGCGTCTCTACTGGCTGGCGCGATTGGAAGAATGAATAAGGAAAGCGGTGATAATGATGTGATTGGCAAAAGTAGAGACGCAAAATCTTGCGACTCACGAGGGAATATGCACAATTCGGCAGTGCAATGATACGAGGGACAGACAGCGATACGGATGGACGGGAGACGCAAAATCTTGCGTCTCTACTGGCTGGCGCGATTGGAAGAATGAATAAGGAAAGCAGTGATAATGATGTGATTGGCAAAAGTAGAGACGCAAAATCTTGCATCTCACAAGAGAATGTGCGCAATTCGGCAGTGCAATGAGACGAGGGACTGACAGCGACATGGATGGACGGGAGACGCAAAATCTTGCGTCCCTACTGGCTGGCGCGATTGGAAAGAAGGGCGGGAAAGGGATTTGGGATAAAAAAGTCAGCCACAGGCGATGGCGCGCTTCGGGGCGTCACGGACTGTGGCTGACAGCGTTTATTTCACAGGAATGTTCTCCAGAGTCTTTGTAAGCAGAGTCCAGAACGGCTCTATCGTGGGTATGAGACAACGCTCACCCGTTGTGTGCGGCGAACGGATTGTCGGTCCGAACGACACAACATCGAGGTGCGGATACTTGCCCAGAATGATGGAGCACTCCAGTCCGGCATGGTCGACAACGACGTGTGCCTCCTCACCGAAGAGTTCCTTATACTTAGACGTGATGAGGTGGAGTATCTCACTCTGCGTGTTCGGATCCCATCCACAGTAGTCGCCGGATGTCTCCACGCGCATTCCAGCCATATTGAACGTGCTCTGCAGCGTGGTGACGATGTACTCCTTGTAGCTCTCGCGTGAGCCGCGCGCCAGAATCTTTATGCCCGCCTTGCCTCCGCCTATCTCTATTATGGCGAGGTTGGACGACGTCTCCACCACAGTGGGGAACGACGGAATCATACGCATCACGCCGTTGTGGCATCCGTAGATGGCGTCGATGAGATTGTCCTGGATATCCTCCGGCACCTCAGTAGCAGGTGTGTCAACATCCTCCACGAACAGTTGTATGTCGTTCTCAATGCCCGCAAACTCGCTGTTGAACAGCTCGCGGTATTCCTCCGCCATAGCCTTCAGTTCGTCAACATTCTCCTTCGGCAGTGTCAGCACCGTCTCGCACTCAAACGGGATGGCGTTGCGCATGTTTCCGCCGTGCCATGTGGCGAGGCGTGCGTCAAGCTCTGCCACCGCGTCGCGCACAAGACGCACCATCAGTTTGTTGGCATTGGCGCGTCCGAGATGAATCTCCAGTCCGGAGTGTCCGCCCTTCAGACCCTTCAGCACCACACGCACTGCGGCGTCGGAGTTGTCGGCAGGCACCTCCTTATACTCCAGTGTGGCAGTCACGTCCACACCTCCCGCGCTTCCGATGCAGAAGTGTCCCCAGCTCTCAGAGTCGAGATTGAGCAGAATGTCACCGTGCAGTTCTCCTTCGGGCAGGTCGTTGGCGCCGAACATGCCGGTCTCCTCGTCTGCGGTGATGAGTCCTTCCACCGGACCGTGCACAAGTGTCTTGTCCTCCATCACAGCCAATATGGCAG
>ULVA01061173.1_pt1 | contig 12236 bp, 10 predicted proteins | sample 1958811 | NCBI WGS metagenome assembly ULVA01 (sample SAMEA4835768, study PRJEB28245) | human gut metagenome | biome: gut microbiome; material: fecal sample | place: Denmark | collected 2008
ATACCTTAAGGAATTTACACACAAATATGGACTTGACTAATGATTTACGCGGATTTCAACGAAAGTACCAGAATCCGCGTAAAGAGAGAAAAAAATTTACGCGGATTTCTTCAAAAATATCGAACCGCGCGTAATGCAGGCAAAATGCTTACGCGGATTTCTACAAAAATGCTTGTCCGCACGTAAAAAGAAAAAGACGTATGAATTTTTTCATACGCCCTTTCTTATCTATCCGAACCCCTCTTACACGACAAAGTTATGGCACGTGTACAGACGAAAAAGCTGTTGTACTTGACATGTCTGCCCTTCGTGACTACAATAAGTATACCCCGTACATCAATGTACGATGCAAGTGCTTTTTGACATTTTTTATAAAATTTTTAATGAGAAAAAAGAAAGGGGAAGTTTTTATGAGTGACTCTTCCAGGAAATACATGTCTATCGGCGAAGTTGCCAAATCTCTCGGTCTGACACGAAGAATTATCTTAAACTATGAAGATAAAGGGCTCATCCAGGCGGACCACCGTGACAGTGCCACCGGCAACCGTTATTATTCCACTGATGTTTTGTCCGGTATCCGCGCCATCCGTGTCATGCAGAATTTCGGTCTTTCTCTGGATGATATTTACGCCTACTATCACGGAACCACCGATCTGATGCCGCTGATTGCCCGGTTGGAAAAGCTGCGTGATGAGTTGAATTTAAATATTGAAAAACTAAAAGAACGTGTAAAAAGTGAAAATGACTTTGAAATCCAGACCGTGACCATTCCGGCGCAGACTGTTTTCTGCAAAACCCTGCGTGCCGATACCGTGGAAGACAGGAAAGAAGACCTCCGCAGCATCATTCCCGCTGCCCTGCGGCAGTATGGTTCCGACACCACCAAGCGGATGTTTTTTATTTCCTATTCCCTGGACGACCCGAACCTCATTTCCTACTGTGTTGCCGTTCCCTCCGACAGTCAGGGCGAAGACGTGAAAAACCTGCCGGAAGAAAAGGCTCTCTGCATCTTTTACCACGGCAGCTATGAGTCCATCCCCTGCATCCGCGACCACATCGTTTCCTATGCCAAGGAAAAAGGACTTTCCTTAAAGGGCACATGCCAGCACATTTATCTGGAGGGACCTCCCCACCATACGGACCCTGAAAAATTTATCACGCAGGTGGTACTGCCGCTGGCGTAAGTTTTTCATCCTGTTCTTCCACCGGGTGCCGGGAGCTATCGGGGTATGCTGTCCGCTACGCACAACGCCCCGTACCCGACCCTGTCGTTGGGGTAGAATTCTTCCCCTCTTATTTTTCGTGCACCCCGTCTTAAATAGGCCTTTACCTTTTCTCCGTACAAAAACGCATCATTCCCCTGCACAATGCCCCATTCCATGAGCAAAGCCGCTGCGCCCGTCACAAAGGGTGTTGCAAAAGAAGTCCCCGTGAAGGACCGGTAACCGCCATAGATGTCCGGTGCCGTAATGTTTACGCCCGGTGCAGCAAGGTCCGGTTTTGCAGCCCCTGCTGCCAAAAGACCGATATCCCGCTCCGCATACCGGTAACCCCTGCCGGAAAAATCGGCATAGGCGTCGTAGGTACTGTCATAGGCGCCCACGGTAATCACCTTCGACGCCGTGGAGGGAATGGTCAGCGTCAGATTGGGATTAGGTTCAAAAAAACGGGTATTCTGATTGCGCGCAGCCTGGGACGGAAGGTAGAAATAAAAGCTGCTTTCTTTTTCCTGCGTTCCAATGAGAAATGACCATATTCCCGGAGAAATGTACAAATTTTCGGGAATGAAATCAAAATAAATTTCCTGTTCCACCGCATAGGGGGACGGCTCTCCTACATAAATAAGTATTCTCGTCCGTTCTGCTTCCCATGTTATTTCACCGCCTTTTTCCGTTGAAAAAGAAAATTCCTGTCCGCCCGGCGAGCGCAGTGTAATGCGAAATACATCCGTATAGGTTTTCCAGAGCTGCACACTGAAAGCCGTTTCATAGGCTCCCACGGAAAGCTCCGTTGCCGCCGTTTCTCCTACATTTACTCTTCCTTCCCGGTGTCCTGCCGAAGCTCCCTCGTTTCCGCTTCCCACACAGATAACCGTTCTGCCGATTTCCGCTGCATTGTCCAAAAAACGTTCTAAAAGAGAACTGCCGTCATGTGCTCCATAGGTATTGCCAAAACTCAGGTTAATGGCAACCGGACGGTTTAAGCTTTGCGCTTTTCTGACCACATAGGTAACCGCCCGCATCATCTCTGTAGTGCGCGGGAAGGAATTTTCCCGCGGTGTCCCCAGCTTCACAATAAGCAACTCACTTTCCGGTGCAACGCCCTCGTAGTTGTTGTTCGCTGTTCCGCCCGTCACATTCGCGGCAGCCCCCGCCGCGATTCCGGCTACGGCCGTTCCGTGACCGCTGCTGTCCCTGCTCGGCACCAGCTCGTACTGTCTGAGCGGGTCTGCTTCCCGCAGCGCCGCATTTATCTGCTCCCGGGTAAATTCTGTGCCGGTCTGAAATCCTTCCGGCGGGAAAAATCCTTTTTCCGCATCCGGGGAAACCGTCTGGTCCCAGAGTGATAAAATTCTGGTGCTACCGTCCGCATTCCGGAAGTTTCGGTTTGTATAATCGATGCCGGAATCAATAACCGCAAGGAGAATGCCTTTTCCACTTAAAAACGGCTGTCTTTTCGTAACCGGCAGAACGCAGGAAACTTCTTTTCCATCTGCCATCGAAAAAAACAGCCGTTTAGGCTTTTCCACATATTCTATTTGCGGCAGCCTGCTTACCGTATCCACCAAATCCTCCGGCACGGTCAAGAGACCATAACCTGCTATCAGCTCTTCTACTATCAGCTCTTCTGCCGTCACCGGCAGTCCCGAAACTGCTTCTTTAAGGGCACCGTTGTACTTGACTATCAGTTCCCAGGTTCTTGTTTCTTCCGTGAAACCGACATTTAAGTTCAGGGACTTTTCACGCACCGAATCCGGCGTCTGCAAGGCTAACGCCAATACATTTTCTATCTTCTGGTTCATGGCAAATATCCAAAAGTTTTCTAAGAATATATGCGCCGGAAACTGCCTTTTATTCACGCAGACTTGCTTCAAAGTTATTTCACATAAAGCTGCCGCCGGTGTCGGCATTATTTTTTATAAAACTCACGCATCAGGGCAACCGCGTATGCCGTATCCTTCATGCCTGCCGTTTCCACTGCGGAATGCATGGCAAGCTGCGGCAGTCCGATGTCTGCGGAAGGAACGGACACATGCGCTGTAGAAATATTTCCCAGTGTGGAGCCTCCCAAAATATCGGAACGGTTGGTATAGGTCTGCACCGGCACATCCGCATGTTTACCGAGCAGCTTGACATAAGCTGCTGAAACCGCATCGGTGGTATATTTCTGGCTGCCATGGAATTTCAGCACCACGCCGCCGTTTAACACCGGCCGGTTGGTCGGATCCGCCTTCTCCGGGTGACCGGGATGCACCGCATGGGCATTGTCAGCGGAGAGCAGAAAGCTTCCGGCAATCTTTGCCTGCAGCCAGCCCTCACTTTTACCGAAGGACTCCCGGATACGTTCCATAACATCCGATAAAAAGGTGGAGTCTGCACCCTGACGGGTTCCGCTTCCCACTTCTTCATTATCAAATACAAGACATAAGTTGATATAGTCCTTCGGGGTTTCTTTTGTGACTGCCCGCATAGCTGAATAGGCGCACTGCAAATCGTCCAGTCTGGGAGAAAGAATGTACTCCCCTTCCCCGCCGATTACCGTACCTTTTTGTCTGGTATACAAAAACAAATCATAGGACAAAATATCCTTTTCTTCTACTCCCGCTGCCTCCGCAACAGTAGCAAGAAATCCCTTGCCGTTTTCTTTTTCTCCGTATAAGGGCAGCATGTCAATCTGCGGATTGTATTCCACGCCTTTATTCATATCACGGTTCATGTGAATTGCCACATTGGGAATAACCAGTAAATCCCTGTCCACATTGACAAGCTTTGTAATCACTTCCCCATCCTTTTCCAGGGAAACACGTCCGGCAACGGACAGTGGTCGGTCCAGCCAGGTACTTAAAATCATGCCGCCGTATTTTTCCACATTCAGCCGCACATATAAGTTTTCAGCAGTCATCTCCGCTTTTTCCTTTACCTTAAAGGATGGAGAATCACTGTGTGCCGCTACCATGTGAAATCCTTTGATTTTTTCAGGTTCCCTATCCGGGACGGAAAAGGCTGCAATGGAAGAGTCGTTGCGCTTCACATAATAGCTCTTTCCAGGTTCAAGACTCCACTCTTCCGTTTCTTTCAGTTCCGCAAAACCGGCTTTTTCCGCCATATCTCCCAGATTTTTCACCGCCTGGAAGGCAGTGGGACTTTCATCAATAAAATGCAGTAATTTTTCTGTTTCTTTTTCAAAATTCATTATTTTCTGTCTCCTACATGAAATCCTGTAATGGTAACTACCGCTGCCTGATTTCCATATTCATCCTCAATGGTGATTTCGTAAAAATTGGTACTTCTGCCTTCTTTGATGCAGTGTGCTGTACCGATAAGCTTATCGCCTCTGACCTTGCCGGTATAGGTGATATTGGAGCTTAACGATACTACGGACTGTCCCATGCAGTTTGTCGCAACCGCAAAGGTAAAATCCGCCAGTACAAAATGGACGCCGCCCATCACCGCACCTCTGGCGTTTTTGTGACGGTCCGTCAGCTCCATGCTGCATTTTGCATAATTTTCGCCTGCTTCTTCAATGTAGGCGCCGTTTTCCGTTGCAAAACGGTCCTGCGCAAAGAAAGCTCGAAGCTCGTCCAGCTTCTTGCCGGTTATCCGATTTTCCATTTTCTGTGCCTTTCCTGCTTGCCGCCCCTATTCCTGCTCTTTCGCAGTTGCTATTTTATCAAGCAATTCTACAATTTCTTCTTTCGTATACTGTTCCTTGTCTCCCTGTGTGAAAAGCAGTCTTAGTTCGTACAAAGTGGCCATTTTGGTATCTTTTCTTTCTTTTTCTGTCATTTCTTCCATCCTTTCCACCGCCTTTCCAAATACATACTCCTATATCCTATATGTATAACAGTATAGCGGTTTTACAGCCTGTTTACAAGTTGCAATAAAATATAAGTTCAATATGGGGAACCATATAATCGGAATTTTCTAAAGAGTTTTATAAATAATAACGATATGTGGAAAATAAAGGATATACAAAAGTGTTTCAGATAGATTTCGGATATATAGATATATAAAGATTTTAATAATAAAAAAGGACGTTGCATCAACGTCCTTTGAAGCAGGGGAAGAGGGGATCGAACCCCCGTTTACGGTTTTGGAGACCGCCGCACTACCGCTGTACTATTCCCCTATGCTGTTCAACGAATTGTATTATAGCATAGGTGCCGGGAGGAAAGCAAGCATAAATTTCAAATTTTCGTAATTTTCAAATTTTTACAACAATTTATTGCTTTCCCGCCGAAATATCTCATGCATATTCTCTTTACAGGCAGAATTCTAAATCAGTTCTATCGCTTCCTGCACATTGGAAACCCCGATGACCTTAATGCTTTTCGTATTTTTCAGCATGTCGGCATTGGCTCTTGGCATCACACAGGTGGTAAAGCCTAATTTCACGGCCTCCTGCAGCCGCTGCTCCGCCAGGCTGACGGCACGGACTTCGCCGCTCAAGCCCACCTCACCGAATACCACAGTGCTTTCATCCACCGGCCGGTTCTTGAAACTGGAAACAATCGCCATCACCATGCCTAGGTCCACTGCCGGCTCCTGAATGCGGATACCGCCTGCCAGGTTTACATAGGCATCACAGCCGCTCATCTGCAATCCCAGCCGTTTTTCCAGAACCGCCATCAGGAGGTTTACCCTGTTAAAATCCACACCCGTTGCCTGTCTTCTGGGAATACCGAAATTGCTGTGGCATACAAGCGCCTGCATTTCCACCATAAGCGGTCTGGTGCCCTCCACCGAGCAGGCAACCACGCAGCCGCAGGCGTCCTTGGGTCTGCCGCTTAACATATATTCGGAGGGATTTCTGACCTCCGTAAGTCCCTCTTCCCGCATCTCAAATACACCGATTTCATTGGTGGAGCCGAAACGGTTCTTCACACTGCGTAATATACGGTAGGAAGCATACCTGTCACCTTCAAAATAAAGCACGGTATCCACCATATGCTCCAATACGCGGGGGCCTGCCACGGTTCCTTCCTTGGTTACGTGTCCCACAATAAAAATGGAAACACCCAGCCCTTTGGCAAGCTGCAGAAAGAGTGCTGTGGACTCCCGTACCTGGGAAACACTGCCGGGGGCTGCGGAAACGTCTTCACTGTACATGGTCTGTATGGAGTCAATAATCACAATCTGCGGTTTCTGGCTGCGGATGGTGTCCTCAATCAGAGAAAGATTGGTCTCACACAAAAGAAGCAGATTGTCGTTGAAGCTGCCAATTCTCTCGGCACGCATCTTAATCTGCTTTAAGGACTCCTCTCCGGAAATATAGAGCACCTTTGCACCGGCATCCGAAAAATTCCGGCATACCTGCAAAAGCAGGGTGGATTTTCCGATACCGGGATCACCGCCTACCAAAGTAAGGGAACCGGCTACTACACCGCCCCCCAGTACCCGGTCAAGCTCCTGCATGCCGGTGCTGATTCTGTCTTCTTTTTCCATGGTAATCTCAGACAGCACAGCCGGCTTCTGCCTGGCTGTGCTGCCCTGTGTACCATTTTTCTTTAGTGCTGCCGTACTGACCTGCTCCTCCACAAAGGTGTTCCACTCCCGGCATCCCGGACACTGTCCCATCCACTTTGCAGACTCAAAGCCGCAGTTCTGGCAGAAAAAAACTGTACTCTTTTTACTTTTTGTCATTACGCCTCTGTTACCTTTACAGCAACCTCGCCTGCGCCTGCAAGCTCTACGCTCAAAATCAGCTTGCCGCCAAGTCCGGTGCTCATTTTGCCGATGCTTTCTCCACCGACATAAACTTCGTATTCTGTGTCTTCTTTCATGCCCAACGTAATCTGGGAATCTTCCGCACCTTCTACGGTGAACTCCACACCGTTTTCTGTTTCTACGAAATGATTTACACTGGTTCCGGGAACGGATTCATATAAGAACATTTCGTTTTTCTCTAACTTTGTCATTTCTGCGAATGTCTTTACCTTATATGTGTTGCCGGAAATGCTGTCTTCTTTCTTTGCCTTCTTATCCAATGTGTGATTGCCGAAGCCGATTGCTCCGTTTTCCTCTGTGCGAAGTAACTCTTCCACGATTGCCATTTGTATTTCCTCCTGCGTTGGATTTTACCTAAAGTTTACATGTATAGTATAATATATTCTGCGTTTCGTTTCTACTGGTTTTTCACATGAAAAGTGACTTTTTCATCCTTGATGCCCGCCGTAACCATATCGCCCGGTTTGACATTGCCCCGTAAGATTTCTTCTGCCAGGGCGTCCTCTACCAGAGACTGGATGGCACGTTTTAAGGGTCTTGCACCCATCTTTTTGTCGGAATGCTTTTCCACCAGATATTCCTTCAGCGCCGGTGAAAATTTCAGCTTAATCTGCAGCTGTTCCTCACAGCGTTTCGATAAATTGGATGCCAGCAGGGATACGATGGATTTCATATTGTCCTTGCTTAGCTGGTGGAACACAATGATTTCATCGATACGGTTGATGAATTCCGGCTTGAATATCTTCTTTACTTCCTCCATAACGCCGCTCTTCATCTTGTCGTAGTCTTTCTTTTCGCTCTTATCCACGGTAAAGCCCAGATTTTTGGGGTCCACGATTCGTTGTGCGCCCGCATTGGAAGTCATAATCAGCACGGTATTCTTGAAGCTGACCTTTCTGCCCTTGGAGTCCGTGATATGGCCGTCGTCCAGTACCTGCAGAAGAATGTTGAATACATCCGGGTGCGCTTTTTCAATCTCGTCAAAAAGTACCACGGAGTACGGGTTTCTTCTGACCTTCTCGGAAAGCTGGCCGCCTTCTTCAAAGCCAACATATCCGGGCGGGGAACCAATCATCTTGGAAACTGAATGGCCTTCCATATATTCGGACATATCGACGCGGATAAGTGCATTTTCGGAACCGAACATCGCTTCTGCCAGAGCCTTGCAGAGCTCGGTCTTGCCGACACCGGTGGGTCCTAAGAACAGGAACGAACCGATGGGTCTGTTGGGATCCTTTAAGCCGGTACGTCCGCGGCGCATTGCCTTTGCTACCGCCGTTACGGCCTCTTCCTGACCGATGACTCTCTTGTGCAGCTCATCCTCTAACTTTAAGAGCCGTTCGCTTTCCTTCTCCGCAATCTTTTCCAGAGGAACCTTCGTCCAGACGGATACCACTCTTGCAATATCCTCTTCGTCCACAACGTATCTGCGTTTTGCCTCTGCCTGTTCGTTATTCTTGCGCAGACGCTCATACTTTTTAATCAAAGCATCCTGCACCCGCTTCAGCTCACTGACTCTTTCGTAGTCGTCCGCTTTCACGTAGTTTTCGATTTCCTTGTCCATTTCCGCAATTTCCGCCAGCATTTCCTGCTGTCTGGCAGGTGTCTGTACGGAAGAAAGACGGACTGCCGCAGCGGCTTCGTCTATCAGGTCAATCGCCTTGTCCGGCAGATTTCGGTCATTGATGTAACGGTCGGACAGTTTAACGGCTGCCTCCACCGCTTCCGGTAAAATCTCCACATGATGATGCTCTTCGTATTTGGAACGGATACCGTTCAATATACGGATGGAAGCCTCTACATCCGGCTCTTCCACATTGACCGGCTGGAAACGGCGTTCCAACGCCGCATCCTTTTCCACATATTTTCGATATTCATTGATGGTGGTGGCTCCGATTAACTGTATTTCGCCTCTGGCAAGGGAAGGCTTTAAGATGTTGGATGCATCAATGGCTCCCTCTGCCCCACCCGCACCGATGATGGTATGCAGTTCATCCAGAAACAGAATAATATTGCCGGCGTCAATTACTTCTTTGACAACCTTTTTAATTCTCTCTTCAAATTCTCCGCGGTACTTGCTGCCCGCTACCATGGCGGACAAATCCAGTGTCAGAACACGCTTATCCTTTACGGTAAACGGTACATCCCCGGATACAATCCGAAGCGCCAGCCCTTCCACGATTGCCGTTTTGCCGACACCCGGTTCTCCGATTAAGCAGGGATTATTTTTGGTACGCCTGCTTAAAATCTGGATCACTCTCTGGATTTCGTCCTCTCTGCCGATAACGGGATCCAGACTGCCTTCCTCCGCCATTGCCGTCAAATCACGGCTGAACTGGGAAAGCATGCTGCCACCCTTGTTGCCGGGACGGTTTTTCGCCAAATCTTCTTTATAAAGACTGCTGTCCTCTCCGATGGAAATCAGCACGTCGATGTATACCTTCTGTGTCGATACGCCCAGGGTATTGAGCAGTCTGACCGCCACATTTTCTCCTTCCTTGATAAGAGCCATCAGGATATGCTCGGTGCCGATCAGCTTTTCATGAAAACGCTCTGCCAGTCTGTGTGCCTCTGCCAGAACCTTCTGTGCCCTCGGGGAATAATTCTCCTTATCCTTCAAAGCTACGGCACCGTCAAAGGTAATCAAATCCTTTACGATGTCCATAACCTGTTTTTCATCTACGCCGTTCTGAAAAAGCACCTTGGCTGCCACGCCGTTGCCCTCTTTCAGAAGACCTATCAGGATATGCTCGGTACCCACATAGCCCTGCTGCAGTTTTCTTGCCGTTTTTTCTGCATGTGAAAGCGCAGCCTTCGCACTGTCGGTAAATTGTAGCTGCATGATTAGTGTCCTCCATAATCTTCATATATTTCATCTATCAGAGCATGCACCTCTTCCTGGGAAATATTCTTGCAGATGCTCTTTGCAAGAATCACCTGCAGTTCTTCCCTCAGCTTGGAAATGGTGTTCATACGGTCTTCATCCACCGCAATGACCGCTCCTTTTCGTCTGTCCACCTTTACATAGCCCTCCTGCTTCAGAACAGTATAGGCTTTGTTCACTGTGTGCATATTGATGCCGATATCTTCTGCTAACTGACGTACGGAAGGCAGCTGTTCGCCCTCACGGAAACGCGATGTGGCAATCCCCAAGATAATCTGATTGCGAAGCTGCAGATAAATGGCTTCGTCGCTGTTAAAATCAATTTCAATCATCATTCTTAAGTTTCGCCTCCTTTTCATCTGTTATACAGACAGTATAACACAATGAAGTCTCCCGTCAATGTTTTTTGGTTTCTTTATAAATATTTAATAATAAAAAAGCAAAACAGGGAGCTGACCTTCCAGTTCCCTGTTTTGAGTTTTATCTTTCTTCGTATTTACCGATTTTCAGTCTCTTAATAAACTCATCCTCCGGCAGGGGCTTGTCAAAGTAATAGCCCTGCATCATGTCGCAGCCGGTGGTGCTTAAATATTCGTACTGCTCCTTTGTTTCCACACCTTCCGCCACAATCTGGATACCCAGCTCCTTTGCCATGCGGACAATGTTTTTCAGCATAACGATATCGCGGAATTTTCGTTCAAATTCTTCATCCATCTGTACGAAGGAACGGTCTATCTTCAAAAGGTCTATCTCCGCCAGACGGAGCATGTTCAGGGATGAATAGCCGGTTCCGAAATCATCTATGGATGTGGCAATATCGTTCAGCTTCAGTTTGTTCACCAGTCTGGAAATTTCTTCGTAGTCCTTAAAGTCCTCGCTCTCGGTAAGCTCCACTTCTATGTACTTGTGCGGCACGCCGTGCTTGTCGATTACCGCCACAATATCCTCTGCAAGATGCTTGTTTTCCATATGGCAGCGTGAGAAATTTACGGATATCTTCAGATAGTCCTGTCCTTCCTCCCGCAGCTTTTTCAGAAATGCACACACCTTATCCAGTACATAAAAGTCCAGCCGGCAGATGCTTCCGTCCTTTTCCAGTATGGGAATAAATTCACCGGGGGAAACAATGTTTCCCTTGAAATACCAGCGGATAAGAGCCTCAGCACCGCCGATTTTACTGTCCCTTGTCCGCACCTTGGGCTGATAATATACTACAAAATCCTCGTTCTTCAAGGCATCGTCAAAGTTGGCGCTGATGTCCTTCTGCTTCATGATATTGCTGTATTTCTGCTCATCATAATAGGCAACGGCACTGCCTTCCTTATCCCTTGCCACCTGATATGCCACACTGGAACGCATCATGACTTCTCCGGCATCCTTCACACCTTTTAGGTGGGTCACACCGATGGTTGCCTTCAGCTCAAATTTATACTCCCTGCCTCCTTCTTTCTGGGAAACCTCCACATTTTCCAGAAATTTTAAGAAGTCTGAAGTATGCTCCTTCTTCAAAAGAACAATAAAATTGTCGCCGCCGGGTCTTGCTACCATTTCCTCATTGTCGAGATGCTCCTTTAAATGCGCCGCATACTGCTTCATGATTTCGTTACCGCTGCGGTAGGACAATTTCCGGTTCACATACTTAAAATTACGTATATTTAAGTAAAGGGACTCGTATTCGTCAATTCTGCCTTTTACTATCAGCTCTCTTGCAAAGTCCATAAACGCCGTCAGGTTGGGAAGTCCCACCACAAGGTCCGTTCCCTTGACATGCTTAATCAGTTCCTGAAGGGTCAGTCTCGACAGGATATTATAAATAACCTGACTCATAAGTTTAAGAATTTCTTTCTGTTCCGGCGTCCATCCTTGTCCTTTTTCTCCGTAGATGCAGATTCTGGTGGTGCTGCCGCCCGCATTCGGATATTCATAGACCTCCGGTGCACCTGCCGCCCTGCCTTCGTCAAAAAGGACTATGGTTGCTTCTTTTGTCCTTTCCGAAAGAGAGATGTCCACACAATTTAAGACTCCTTCTATTCTGGCGACAGGCACATCCTCCTGTACACAGGATATGGCTTTATGCAGTTGTAGTACAAATTCATCAATGGTCTGAACAGGCTTAAAAACTTCCTGTAAAAAGCTTTCCACTCCTGTATTTTGATATAGCATACGTTTCTACAACCTCTGCTTTCTTTTCGTGTTCCTTTTTATTTGTTCAAAAATTCAAAGGAAAAATCATCATCATCCTCAATAAAGTTCTTGGACTTTCCTCTGAATCCCGCAGAGCCCTGCATAACCGGTCTTACATCTGACTGGCTGCTTCTTTCTGCGGCGGGTCTTTCTTCCGCACCGGTTCTCTGGCTCTGGGTGGCTACTCCCGTTCCGGCAGGTCTATGTCCCTGGGGTGCTAC
>ULVA01051350.1_pt1 | contig 12184 bp, 9 predicted proteins | sample 1958811 | NCBI WGS metagenome assembly ULVA01 (sample SAMEA4835768, study PRJEB28245) | human gut metagenome | biome: gut microbiome; material: fecal sample | place: Denmark | collected 2008
CAAAAGCCCATTGCTGATAGAAACCCATGACATGGCTACGGAAGCAATGGCTAAGACAAGGAAGGAATTTCATCAGAAAAACAAATAAATGTTTAGGGCCGTTTTCCGGTCATTAAGGTCATGGTCATTAAGGTCATTAAGGATTTCAACTTCTCTATTCTGGTAACACATTAGCGCTTTTTGATAACACATTTGTAACACACATGGATGATTTCTCAATACGTCAAATTCATAACATATTGATTAATAGCCATTTACAAAAAGAGTATATAAAAGAGGAATAAGTGATAAAATATATTTAAAAACAAAAAAGAACAACAGAGATAAGTACCTATGAATAAGTAACTTACTACTATTGTTCTCCCATGCTAATTTTGTACAAATAAGTTTCATTTTGCTTATTATAGTGATTCCGTTGGGGTTCGAACCCAAGACCCACAGCTTAGAAGGCTGTTGCTCTAATCCAACTGAGCTACGGAACCAACACTTTTCAAAACGCAAAATTGTCTAACCAGCGCCATAGGGCAATCTATTAGCCACTTTTCTTATTTGCGGCTGCAAAGGTACATATATTTTTTGAATACACCAAACTTTTTCTCACTTTTTTCTTTTTTTATGCTTAAATATCGCAAAAAATAACTACCTTTGCATCCGTTAGGAGCAAGAAACAGCATTCTGGCCCCGAAAGAGAAGAGATTTTTATAACGCATATTCAAACATAAAACATACGCAAATGAAAAAGTTAATCTTTTCGGTAGCTCTGTTCTCGGCAGCACTCTCTGCCAGCGCAGAAGACCATCCGCTCTGGATGCGCTACCCTGCCATCTCGCCTGATGGCACTACCATCGCCTTCGCTTATAAAGGCGACCTCTACAGTGTTTCTGTCAACGGCGGTGAAGCACGACAGCTCACAACCCATGCAGCCTTCGATTCGCATCCTGTATGGAGCCCTGACAGCAAGAAAATTGCCTTCCAGTCTAACCGCGAAGGAAGTCTTGACATCTTTGTAATCGATGCAAAAGGCGGTGCTCCTACCCGACTCACCACCAACAGCGGCAGCGAAACACCTATCGCCTTTGCAGACAACGACCATGTGCTCTACTCTGCCAGTCTGCAGCCTACAGCCCAGAGCATCATCTTCGGCGACAACACATTCCCACAAGTATATAAGGTAAGCACCAAGGGCGGAAGACCGGAACTCTTCTCTACCCTCACCATGGAGAATATCAGCATCGCCAAGAACGGCGACATTCTCTACCACGACAAAAAGGGATACGAAGACCCTTGGCGCAAACACCAGAAATCACCTATCGCTCGCGACATCTGGCTGAAGAGTAACGGAAAGTTTGCCAAGCAGACTACCTTTGCCGGCGAAGACCGCTCGCCAGTATGGACATCAGACGAAAAATCATTCTTCTATCTGAGCGAGCAGGACGGCACATTCAATATCTACCGCCGCAGCCTCAACAGTTCGAGCGACAAGCAGATTACCCACCACAAAGGCAATCCGGTAAGATTCCTCACAGCATCCAGCGCCGACCTGCTCTGCTACGGATATGATGGCGAAATCTACACCGTGAAAGAAGGTGGAGAGCCTCAGAAGGTGAACATCTCCATTACAACAGATAATGATGCTCCAAGCCTCGTACGTCAGATTAAAAGCTGGGGAGCTACAGAGATTTCCGTTTCGCCAGACGCCAAGGAAGTGGCTTTCGTGATGCATGGCGACGTATACGTAACTTCTGTAGAATACACCACTACCAAGCGCATTACCGACACACCGCAGCAGGAGCGCGACCTGAGTTTCTCGCCAGACGGCAGAGCCCTGGTCTATGCAGCCGAGCGCAACGGCGTATGGCAGATTTACCAGTCTAAGATCAAGAACGAGAAAGAGAAGAACTTCACCTACGCTACCGATATCGAGGAAGAGCAGCTGGTGAAAACAGGCATTACATCACAGTATCCGCAATACTCTCCTGACGGCAAGGAAGTGGCTTTCTTCGAAGACCGCGCTGCACTTCGCATCATCAATCTGAAATCGAAGGAAATCCGCACCGTGCTCGATGGCAAATACGTCTACTCTTACAGCGATGGAGACATCGCTTTCGAATGGTCACCAGACAGCAAATGGCTCCTTTCAACCTATATCGGCAACGGCGGCTGGAACAACCAGGATATTGCGCTGGTAAAGGCTGACGGCAAAGAGGTTCACAACCTGACCAATTCCGGCTACAGCGACAGCAACGGCAAATGGGTGCTCGACGGCAAGGCAATGCTCTTCCAGAGCGACAGAGCCGGCTACCGCAGTCATGGAAGCTGGGGAGCTGAAGACGATGCCTACATCATGTTCTTCGACCTGGACGCCTACAACCGCTTCAACATGAGCAAGGAAGAGATAGAACTGGCTGACGCCAACAAGGACAAAAAGGAGAAGAAGGAAGACGAGAAGAAGGAAGAGGCAAAAAAGAAAGCTGACGAAAAGCAGAAGAAGACCGGAAAGATAGAGGTGGAAAAGGTAAAGCCACTGGAGCTGGACATCGAAAACTGCCGCGACAGAATCGTACGCCTCACCGCAAACTCTTCGCACATGGGCGATGCTGTGCTCTCTAAAGACGGCGACAAGCTCTACTACCAGGCAGCCTTCGAGGATGATTACGACCTCTGGCAGCACGACCTGAAGGACGGCTCTACCAAGCTCGTGATGAAGGGCGTAGGCCAGGGCAACCTGCAGACCGACAAGGATGTGAAGAACCTCTTTATCTGCAACGGAAGCAGCATCAAGAAGGTGGATCTGAGCGGATTCAGCACCAAGGACATCAGCTTTGAGGCTAACTTCAACTATAAGCCAGCCGAGGAGCGCCAGTATCTCTTCGACCACATATGGCGACAGGTGAAAGACAAGTTCTATGACCCTAAGATTCATGGTGTTGACTGGGAAGGTTACCGCAAGACCTATGAGAAGTTTCTGCCTTACATCAACAACAATTTCGACTTCCAGGAGATGTTGAGCGAAATGCTTGGCGAGCTGAACGCTTCGCATACAGGAGCCCGCTACTACGCTTCGAACAGCGCGCTTACCACCGCCAACCTAGGAGTATTCTTCGACCCTCAGTACCAGGGCGACGGCCTGAAGATTCAGGAGATTATCAAGCGTGGTCCTTTCGATGTGAAGAATACGGGCGTAACAGCCGGCAGCATCATCGAGAGTATCGACGGCGAGGAGATTAAAGCCGGAATGGACTACTTCCCATTGCTCGACGGAAAGGTTGGCAAGAATGTACGACTCGGCATCAGAAACGCCAAGGGCAAGAAGATGGAGGTTACAGTGAAGGCTATCTCTCAGGGCAAACTCAACAACCTGCTCTACAAGCGATGGGTAGACCGCAACCGCGCTTTCGTTGACAGCATTTCGGGCGGACGCATCGCTTATGTACACGTTAAGGCGATGAATTCGGAGAGTTTCCGCACCGTTTACAGCGAACTGCTGAGCGACAAGAACCGAAACAGAGACGCTGTAATCGTAGACGAACGCCATAATGGCGGTGGCTGGTTGCACGATGATCTCTGCACCCTGCTCAACGGCAAGCAGTATCAGGAGTTTGTACCTCACGGCAAGGTAGTTGGCCGCGATCCGTTCAACAAATGGGTGAAGCCATCTTGCGTCATGATCTGCGAGAACGATTACAGCAACGGTCACGGTTTCCCATGGGTTTACAAGGAACTCGGAATCGGCAAGCTGATCGGTGCTCCTGTAGCAGGAACCATGACAGCCGTATGGTGGGAAACGCTGATGGACAACACGCTGGTATTCGGTATTCCTCAGGTAGGCTGCCGCGACATGCGTGGCGTATTCGGCGAGAACACCCAGCTGAACCCAGACATCGAGGTTTACAACAGTCCGGAAGATTTCATCAATGGCCATGATACCCAGCTCGAAAGAGCCGTAAAGGAAATGATGAAGAAATAAACAGAACGCCCTGCAAGGGTCCAGAAGCCAAACCGCTTCTGTCCCTTTGCAGGGCGATTTGTTTTTTGTAGCAGACAACATTATTTATTAAACCTCATTAACCCACATTATCGGTAAAAACCCTTCTGTCATGACATAAAACCCTCTAAATCTTTACTTTTTTTCTTGAAAAGGGCGAAAAAGCAAGTGAAAAAGCCATAATATAAAAAAAAATGAGTATCTTTGCAGAAGATAAGCTGCACTCGGCAATTTGAAAGCAAGCTTTCATTGCGCTCGTTTGCATTATCTTTGCAAAAGATAAAAAACAAGATTATGGGATTATTCGGATTATTCAGCAACAAAAAGAAAGAAACTCTCGATAAGGGACTTGAAAAAACCAAGGAGAGTGTGTTTGGCAAACTGGCGCGCGCCGTTGCCGGAAAGTCTACCGTCGATGATGATGTGCTCGACGATCTCGAAGAGGTACTCATCACTTCAGACGTAGGTGTAGAAACCACGGTCAAGATTATCCGCCGCATCGAAGAACGTGTGGCCCGCGATAAATATGTTTCAACCAGCGAGCTCAACCGCATTCTGCGCGAGGAAATCGCCATTCTCCTCTCTGAGAATCACAGCGATGACCTGGCAGACTGGGAACTTCCTGCCGACCATAAGCCTTACGTTATCCTCGTAGTAGGCGTAAACGGCGTGGGCAAGACAACCACCATCGGCAAGCTGGCTTACCAGTTTAAGAAGGCTGGCAAGAAGGTTGTTCTGGGAGCTGCCGACACCTTCCGTGCCGCTGCCGTAGAGCAGATTTGCATCTGGGGCGAGCGCGTGGGCGTGCCTGTAGTGAAACAGCAGATGGGAAGCGACCCGGCAAGCGTGGCTTTCGACACCCTGCAGAGCGCCAAGGCAAACGGCGCCGACGTGGTGCTCATCGATACGGCAGGCCGACTGCACAACAAGGTAAACCTGATGAATGAGCTCAAGAAAATAAAGGAAGTGATGAAGAAGGTAATGCCTGAAGCACCAGACGAGGTAATGCTCGTACTCGACGGAAGTACCGGACAGAATGCATTCGAGCAGGCTAAGCAGTTCTCTGCCGTTACCAACATCTCCTCGCTCGCCATCACCAAGCTCGACGGAACCGCTAAGGGCGGCGTTGTCATCGGCATCAGCGACCAGCTCAAGGTGCCTGTAAAATACATCGGACTGGGCGAAGGTATGGAAGATCTGCAGCTCTTCAACAAGACAGAATTCGTAGACTCGCTCTTTAAAAATTAGAAAATGAAGAAAAATCAGATAGACATTATTACCCTGGGCTGCTCGAAGAATCTCGTAGACAGCGAGTTACTGATGAAGCAGTTTGAGGCAAACGGCTACCATTGCGTTCACGATTCCAAGCGTCCTCAGGGCGAGATAGCCGTCATCAACACATGCGGTTTCATCGAGGATGCAAAGCAGGAAAGCATCGACACTATCCTGGAGTTTATCCAGGCTAAGGAAGAAGGCCGACTCAGAAAGCTCTACGTAATGGGCTGCCTCTCGCAGCGCTACCAGAAGGAACTGGAAGAAGAAATGCCCGAAGTGGATAAGTTCTACGGCAAATTCAACTACAAGCAGCTCCTGCAGGAACTCGGCAAGGCGGAAGTTTCATCCTGCAACGGCCAGCGTCATCTCACCACTCCGCGCCATTATGCCTACATCAAGATAGCTGAGGGCTGCAACCGCCACTGTGCCTACTGCGCCATTCCTATCATCACCGGCAAGCACGTTTCCCGTCCGAAGGAAGAGATTCTGCAGGAGGTGCGCGAACTGGTAGCTGAAGGCGTAAAGGAGTTCCAGATTATCGCTCAGGAACTCACCTACTATGGTGTAGATATTGACGGCAAGCATCATATTACCGAACTCATCAGCGAGATGGCTGATATTCCTGGCGTGAAATGGATTCGCCTGCATTACGCTTATCCGAACCAGTTCCCAATGGATCTTCTGGACGTGATGCGCGAGAAGCCAAACGTATGCAAATATCTCGACATTGCCCTCCAGCACATCAGCGACCACATGCTCACCAGCATGCATCGCCACGTAACGAAGCAGGAAACCATCAATCTGCTGAAGGCCATCCGCGAACGCGTGCCAGGCATTCACATCCGCACTACGCTGATGGTTGGTTTCCCAGGCGAGACAGATGAGGATTTCCACGAGCTCCTCGACTTCGTACGCGAACAGAGATTTGAGCGCATGGGCGCCTTTGCCTACTCTGAGGAAGAAGGAACCTACAGCGCCACCCACTACGAAGACAACGTGCCTGCCGAGGTAAAACAGCGCCGGCTGGACGAACTGATGATTCTGCAGCAAGACATCAGCTCTGAGATTGAGGCTGATAAGGTGGGCAAAACCATGACCGTTATCATCGACCGCAAGGAAGGCGATTACTACATCGGACGAACAGAGTTCTGCTCTCCGGAAGTAGACCCTGAGGTTCTGATCCGTGCCGATGAGAAGCGTCTGCGCGTGGGTTGTTTCTATCAGGTAGAAATTACTGCAAGCGAGGAATTTGACCTCTATGGCAAGGTGGTGAAATAATCATTCTCTCCCCCATAGCCTGGAGTTTAAGAAATTTTGACTACATATTAAATAAATATGAACAATAAGGAATACATCGCTGAACTGGCTCAGCAAACCGGCTATTCGCAGGAAGACACCCAGAAGTTGGTGCGCAAGGCGATAGACGCTATGATTGCCGAGTTTGAGGATGGAGAAGCTGTCTCTATCCCCAATTTTGGCACCTTCGAAGTGAAGAAGCGCATGGAGCGAGTGGTGGTTAATCCTACTACCAAGAAGCGCCAGCTGGTGCCGCCTAAGTTGGTGTTGGGTTTCCGACCGGTTGCTTCGGTCAAGGAAAAACTAAAGAATGGAGGGGATGAGCAATGAGCAAATTCAGTTTAAATACACTCGGAAAACTGCTTGCTGATAAGAGCGGTCTGAGCCAGGTGGAAGCAGAACTCTTCATCCGGAAGATGTTTGATGTGTGCAACCAGGGACTCGATGCCGACAAGCAGGTGAAGATAAAATGGCTGGGCACCTTTAAGGTACAGGCCACGAAAGACCGTGAAAGCATCAATGTGAACACGGGCGAGCGCTTCACCATTGAAGGCAGAGACAAACTCACCTTCACGCCTGACAACATCCTGAAAGAAATCGTGAACAAGCCATTCGCCCAATTTGAAACGGTTGTGGTAAATGACGGCGTAGATTTCGATGAAATAGATGAGAAGTTTGGAGAAGAACAGACGGAAGATGCTCCTGCACAAGTAATCGATTTTCTGGACGAAGAAAAAACTGCAACTCCAAATCCAGAGGTTGTCGTAATCGGATCTGAAAAGGAAAAAGAAGAAGAAAAAGAAGCCGAAGACGAACTGGCAAAGCAAATTGCTATTGAACAAGCTAAACTGGAAAGATTAAAACAAGCCCAACTGGAGCAGGAAAGAATACAGAAAGAAAAGCTTGAAAAAGAAAAGCAAGAGCAGGAAAGACTGGAACAGGAAAGACTTGAGCAAGAAAGACTTGAGCAGGAGAAACTTGAACAGGAAAGACTGGAGCAAGAAAGACTTGAGCAAGAAAGACTGGAACAGGAAAGACTGGAGCAAGAGAAGCTTGAATTAGCCCAGCAACAGCAAGCCCTGAAAGCAGTTGTTGAACCTGCAGTACCTGCATCAGATGAATCTGAAGAAGAAGAAGAGGAGGAAGAAGAATCTTCCAATTCTCATCATATTGTTATTCCTCGCTATCTGGTCGTTGCAGTCTGTCTCATCGTAGTAGCTTTGATTGGCGGAATGGGATGGTTTGCCTTCAACTATGGTCAGATGACTGCCCAGCGCGATCATCTAGCCATACAGCTAAACCAGTATCATCAGGCTCCAGCCAAGAAAGTCCCAGCCAAACCAGTTGCCGCCCCACTCTCTCAGGAACAGAAACTCCGCCAGAAAGCGATGGAAGACAGCATCCGTATGGCTAAAACTGCAGAAGCAGTAAAACTGGCTGAAAATTCGGATGAGGAAAGTGCTAACGCAGAAAAGGCTAAGCAGGCTGAAGCAAAGGCTAAGGCTGAAGCGAAAGAAAAGGCTAAAGATAAAGCAGAAGAAAAGGCTGCTTCGAAAATAGCATCATCCCAGTATGATAAGGATGCTCGCGTACGCACAGGAGCTTACCGAATCATAGGAGTTGCCCAGACCGTTACGGTTGGCGCCGGTCAGACCCTCGAACAGATCAGCACCCGCTATTTAGGTTCCGGCATGGAATGTTATGTAGAAGCCCTGAATGGTACAAGCACCGTAAAAGCCGGACAGAAAATCAAGATTCCGAAACTGGAATTGAAGAAGAAAAAGAAATAAAATACTGAACAAACAAAAAATCGCCCTGTAAGAGCAAATGTAATTTTGCACTTACAGGGCGACATTGTTTTATGTTAACATTACTTGCTCAACACTTCATCAAGCAATGTGTAGAAAGCAGGATCCTCACCAACAATAGTCTTGATAATCTTACCATTAGCATCAATCACAATCTTTGTAGGGAAACCCTGAACAGCGTAATCGCTGAGAACCTTGCTGTCCTTCGGATTGTAAACATGAATCCATGGCAACTGGTGCTTCTCAACAGCAGCCTTCCACTTAGCCTCTGTATCATTACAATCTACACCAAGAATTTCAAACTTACCCTTGTACTTCTCGTAATACTCCTTCATCTTAGGCATTCCCTTGATGCACCATCCGCACCATGAACCCCAAAAGTCGAGAACTACAATCTTACCGCGAAGGCTAGAAAGCTTGAAATCATTTCCTTTAATATCCTTCAGCGTGAAGTCAGGAGCCTCAACACCGGCAGCCTGCACCTTCTTTGCCTTCTCCTCAGCCTCAGCACGCTTCTTAGCCATATCAATCATTGGCTGGTAGAAAGCCTTCATTCTGCCGTTCTTCACATTTTCAGAGAGCAAGCCCAGCAGTTTCTCCATCTTGCTGACATCATCAAACTGTTCGAAGATAGTAGCACAAGCCTCATAATCAGGATGCTGTTTTACGAAATCGAAAATCTTATCGTCCTTTGCCTTTTGCAGGGCAGGAGCCTTCTGCTCATACTCTGCCATGATGGTCTGCTGGGTCTCACCATTCTTGATTCTCTGGTTCAGGGAAGCTTCGTAATCTCTCAACTCCTTATTAGCATTTTCCAGCAGAACATCTACTTCATGATACTGCTGATAGAACTTAGAACCCGAAATATCAAAGCGGGTCTTTGCATCGCCCTTAACTTCAGCCTTCTCGCCAGGAACACAAGGCAGGTTGAACATAAACTGACCTGCACCACGATAAGCTTCAGGTGAGAGGAAAACGTATCCGGCTGCCTTATCAAGGTTTGCAGAATAGGTAAACTTGCCATTCTTCACCAAAACCGTGTCCATCTTAACATTTCTGCCCTTGTAAACAAGTACAGAATCGGAATTGAAATTCTTCAAATCCACCTTCAACTGGAAGTTGCTCTTCTGAGCCATTGCAACGGTTGATGCAAGCATCAACGCCGCAGATAAAATCGCTGTTTTCATTTTCTTTTATTATATTTATTCTGATTACACCTTATTATATATAGGGAACGAAGAACGCCTGGTTCGTCGTCATCCTTATTCTTCATACTCGGTAGTATCCTCAATACCCGCCTCGGCCAAAGCCTCCTTGCGCTCTACACAGGTTCCGCATTTGCCACAATGCTTCTCACCGCCCTTATAGCAGCTCCAGGTTTCAGCATAGTCAATGCCCAACTTCTTACCTATCTCCGCAATCTGCCCTTTGGTAATATTCGTATAAGGAGCCACCACGCGCACATCAACGAACGTTCCTGCTTCTGCAGCCTCATCTATCGCCTTGATAAACTCCGGACGGCAGTCTGGGTAAATCGTATGATCGCCACCATGGTTAGCAATGAAAACTTTCTTCAGATTATTACTCTCAGCAATGCCGATGGCAATGCTCAGCATGATTCCATTACGGAAAGGAACCACCGTACTCTTCATATTATCAGCAGCATAATGACCTTCAGGAATCGCATCGGCACCTTCAAGAAGAGAACTCTTGAAATACTGATGCATGAAACCCAAATCTATCGTAATATGCTTGATTCCCAAACGCTCACAATGCATCTTGGCGAAAGGAATTTCACGCTCGTTATGATTACTTCCATAATTGAAACTGATACCCAGGGCTATCTCGTCCTTCTTGTCATAGAGCAGGGTAATGCTATCCATGCCGCCGCTCACAATGATTACTGAATCCTTCATTTTATTTTGAATTTTGAAATTTGAACTGTATGATTACTTTTTACTTCACCCGAACAGACAGCGGAATGCTTCTTCCACCTTCCTAACGGGATGAATTTCTATCTTATATTTTTTATGGTCGAAACCATGATTGTTGTACTTCGGAATGATGATGTGCTGGAATCCCAGTTTCTCAGCCTCAGCAATACGCTGCTCGATACGGCTCACCGGACGGACTTCACCGCTCAGACCTACCTCGCCTGCCATACACCAACCTTGCTCGATAGGCGTGTCAACATTGCTGCTTAATACGGCTGCCAATACACTCAAGTCCATGGCAGGATCGGTTACTCTCAATCCTCCGGCAATATTCAGGAACACGTCCTTCTGCATCAGTTTGAACCCCACACGTTTCTCTAGAACCGCCAGGAGCATGTTCAAACGGCGCTGGTCAAAACCAGTTGCCGAACGCTGCGGAGTTCCATAGGCTGCTGTTGAAACCAAAGCCTGCGTCTCTACCAGAAACGGACGGACACCCTCGATGGCTGCGCTGATGGCAACACCCGAAAGCCCGTCATGATCTTCAGTAAGCAGCAACTCTGAAGGATTGCTCACCTGTCGGAGTCCGCCTTGCATCATCTCGTAGATTCCCAACTCAGAAGTACTTCCGAATCGGTTTTTGATGCTTCTCAAGATGCGGTACATGTAATGCTGGTCGCCCTCAAACTGAATCACCGTATCTACGATGTGCTCCAGAATCTTTGGTCCGGCAAGCGTTCCCTCCTTATTAATATGTCCTATCAGAATAACCGGAATGCCACTCGTCTTGGCAAAACGGAGCAGGGAGGCTGCACACTCACGAACTTGGGAAACAGAACCCGGCGAACTGTCTACTTCTTCCGTAGCAATAGTTTGGATAGAATCTATAACTATCAGCTGAGGAGCCACTTCCTGAATATGGCTGAAGATTTTCTCCAACTGCGTTTCGCAGAGAACCGTAATATGATCAAAGGCTCCTTCTGATGAAAGAGAAGCCGTTTTCAGAGTGTCCGCAGATGAACCCTCTCTGAGCATCGCCTGTCCTTTAGCCAACCGGTCGGCACGGAGTTTAATCTGATGGGCACTCTCCTCTCCGCTCACATACAGGATGCGGCGGTCAGTCATGTTCAGAATAGTCTGCAAGGTGAGCGTACTCTTACCGATTCCAGGTTCACCGCCCAGGAGCGTAATGCTGCCAGGGACCATTCCACCACCCAGCACACGGTTCAGCTCTTCGTCCCTCATATCGATGCGCGGTTCATCAATCGCAGAAATATCGCGAAGTTTCATCGGCGCAGCATCATGCTCGCTGTGCTGCCCGCCAAACATCGTGGCAGCCCCACCATGACGCATGGTCATTCCGGCATTCTTCGCAGCCTGCGATCCGGAATCAGCAGCAATACGAATTTCCTTAAATGTATTCCATTGTCCGCAGCTAGGACATTTGCCCATCCATTTGGCACTTTCCTGCCCGCAATTGCTGCACACAAAAGCAATCTTATCTTTCGCCATTTTATCTCATTTATATGTAATAACGTTTTAACTGCGCACAAAGGTACTATTTATTATCGAAAAATCCAAAAAAAAAGTAATTTGTTAAGAATATATTTCATTTCTCTCCATTTTGTTTAACAAATCAGGCAGAAGGAAGCGCAAAACACGAATTTTGCAAACCCGATATAGCAAACAGACGATTTCATCTACTAAAAATCATAAAAACCGCTACTATATTTTGCTGATTCAAATATAATTTGTATCTTTGCCTTCGGTTTTTGAAACCAGCAGAAAGGTTTAGAACAATAAATTAGTACATAAACTAAATAAAATTTAGGTAAAATGAAAATTGAAGATTTTAACTTTGCCGGTCACAAGGCAATCGTGCGCGT
>ULVA01058037.1_pt1 | contig 12123 bp, 9 predicted proteins | sample 1958811 | NCBI WGS metagenome assembly ULVA01 (sample SAMEA4835768, study PRJEB28245) | human gut metagenome | biome: gut microbiome; material: fecal sample | place: Denmark | collected 2008
ATCTCGACGATAAACTGTCTGCCCTTGACGTCGCGACACCTTACGTCCACAATACTGTTCTTTCCGACGTAAGTATCGGGCACGAGTTCTGGCGACAGATACTCCACGCTCTCTATCTGCTCATCGTCTGCCAGGGGCAACAGGGCATTGAGCAGGCTGATGAGCAGGTCCTTGTGCTCACCGAATATCTTCTTGAATGTGAGGTCGGCTTTTGGATCAAGGTATCTCATGAGTGGAAACGTATTGATGGGTTGGCAACTGTAAAATGCTTATATGTGGCAAATTTACAAATAATAATCGAGGAAAGCACGCCTGTCAAGTTAATCATTGTTAAGCGCCTTTGCTGTTCAGCTCAGGGCCAAACTCTTTTGCCTCCTCAAACTCGATTATCCTTGGGTAAGAACGGTTGCTCGCGTGCTCAGCACGGTAGGTTCCTCCTCGTGATGCGTAAAACGCAACTCATACGAATTGAGTATGCGTGTAGCGAGTTGGTGTATCAAAATCACCATATTTGTGTATTGTGCTCCCGTCAACTAACCCATACCTTTGCACCCAAAAAAGAATAAACCACAAATTATGTTTAGAAAAGTAATGTCCATCGTGGTGTGTGCAGCCAGTGCAACCGTATGTATGGCACAGTCTGTGGATGCTGTGACGGGAGCCACGAGGCAGGTGGCCGACACCGTCCGTATGAGCAAAGTAGAGAAAGCCCTCTCCCGTTTGAGCCTTGGAGGTTATGGCGAGGCGGTGATGTCCCGAAATTTCTATAGTCAGAGTTTCAACAGATACAATGCCCCCGCACGCTACAAGGACGACAATAGCCACGGACGCTTTGACCTTCCCCATGTCACGTTCAACTTGGGCTATGACTTTGGCCACGGTTGGACGTTTGGCACCGAGGTGGAGTTTGAGCACGGCGGCAACGAGACGGCCGTGGAAGTAGAAGCGGAAGAGTCGGGCGAGTATGAGGCCGAGACGGAGAAAGGTGGCGAGGTGGCGCTCGAGCAGTTTTGGTTGAACAAGGCTTTCTGGAAGGGAATGTTCAACGTCAAGGCTGGTGAGATCATCGTGCCAGTGGGCTATTCCAATGCCCACCACGAGCCCCTGAACTTCTTTACCTGTTATCGTCCGGAGGGCGAAGCCGCTATCCTGCCCAACACTTGGCATCAGCTGGGCGTCTCGTTCTGGGGACGTGTCAAGGACTGGCGATACGAAATGCAGTTCCTTTCTGGTTTGAACTCCGAGAGCTTCACGGGCGAGAACTTCGTCCACCCAGGTGCTACCAGCCCCTACGAGTTCAAGGTAGCCAACACCTACGCCCTGGCCGCACGCGTCGATAACTACTCCGTCAAGGGCCTTCGTGTGGGCGTAAGTGGCTATTATGGTCATACGTTTCGCAACTCTATCAAGGATCCTGGCGCCACCTATGATGATGTCAAAGGCGCACTCTCGATCATTTCGGGCGATTTCCAACTCAACCGATGGAACTGGATTGTGCGAGGCAGCGTGGTCTATGCCCACCTTTCCGATGCTGATCGCATCTCGACCTACAACAAGGCCAACTCCACACACCATAAGTACCAGGACGGCAACCCCTTCCACAACACCAATATTGGCAGCAACGCCTTGGCCTACAGTATCGAGGCGGGCTACAATCTCTTCTCGCAGATCCAAGGACTGAGAGACCGGCAGAAACTGTACCTTTTCGGCCGTTTCGACCATTACGACTCGATGGTGGCAGGCACGTACAAGAGCCAGTACCGCCATTGCGCTCCCTATATTACAACCGTGGGCTTCAATTACCACCCCATCAAGCAGATCGTCATCAAGGGTGAGTACGCCTATCGCGCCTTCAAGAAGCCCAACAACAAAGGACTGAGCAGCGACAGTCCCTTGTATGTTCAGCCATTCAACAATGAGCCAAGTATCAGCTTGAGCATTGCCTATCAGGGATGGTTCCTTAAGTAAAAGGAATGGTTCCTCAAGTAAAGTAATACCCAAATAAAAAAGATAAAAAATGAAGAATCTCAAGAACTATTCTTTTGCCCTCATGCTGGGCATTGGAGCATGTGGCTTCATGGCCTCTTGCTCCTCAGAGGACGACGTGAAGACCGAAGTGGTGACAGGTAGTCAGGAGGCGCTTAATGCGGCTTGCAAGCAATGGCGCGTGGCCCGTGCCCACTGGGAGAAGTCGGAGGCTTTCCTCTTTGGTGCTGCTGACGAATACTCCATCGATCCGCATACCGACACCTGGCCTGTAGATCAAGCCGCCCTTGCCAATGTGCTGCGCGATCAGAGCATCATGTCGGACATCGAGAACAAAGTGCGACTCCTCAACTCAGGCCTGCTGGGCTATCACGGCATCGAGTATGTGCTCTTCCGTGAGGGCAATCCGCGCGATATCAGCCAGCTCACCGACCTGGAGTATCGGTATGTGTGTGCCGTGGCCAAGGACCTCTATCAGGCCACTTGTGTTCTCCAGACCACCTGGGAAGGAGCCAAGAGCGGAACCCGTTATGATGCGACTGTCGACTATCTGAAGACCCACAACAAGCTCCAGGACGATGGAAATGTCTCCAACGAGGGACTCAGCTACAAGGACTTCGGCGGTCTGTTCAAGAACACGCCCTCGACCGATTATTCCAGCAACCTCGATGCCACCATCCAGATCATCGAAGGTGCGCGCGACATCATCGGCGAGGTGGCAGGCTCGAAGATCGGTCTGCCATGGTCGGGCCAGGACGACTCCTACATCGAGTCACCCTACGCCCGCAACAGTATCGTGGATTTCTATGACAACATAGCAGGCTGCAAGAGTGCGCTGTATGGAGCGGTCGATGCCACCTCGCCCAACGACAAGTCGCTCATCTACTTCTGTCTCAATTCTGGCAACGCCACGCTCAAGAGCCAGGCACAGACCGTACAGAGCAAGATGGACGCGGCCCTCAACGACATCAAGGCCATGAAGAGCCCGTTCGCCCTCTACTATACTGATCCCTCTGCCAAGAAAGCCATCGACGCCCTGGATGAGTTGGATGCTTCGCTGGAGGCACTGGGCACTACGCTCAAGACCTATGCTGGCAACCAGGCCGTGGAGGCACAGTGCAAGGTGATCAACGCCAACTACGTCGATAACGTCATCGTGAAGACCTATACGGCCCTCTGCGACCAGGCTGAGATCCTCTACAACTACATCAAGAATATCAAAAAAAAGATACATGAAATTAAAGTATAACCATTACCTATGCCTTCTGCTGGGTGCCATGGCTATCGCCTCTTGCTCCGACGATACGTCTGATACCCTTTCGTGGGAGATAGGTGACGGATCCAAGATAGACTATCCGGAGGATTACTTCACCGGAGGTCAGTTGGGTACTACGACCAACAACTCCTCCACCGCCTACAAGCAGCCTTCCCAGGCTGTGGAGAATGCGGGTATGGTGACGGCCTTCAACGAGGGTGAGTATCTCTTCGAGAAAGACTTCAATACCAACACCACGGGTGCCTTCCGCGGCTTGGGCCCGGTGTATGTGCGCCCTGGATGCAACTACTGCCACCCAGGCTACGGCCATGGTGCGCGCCAGAACGCCTATTCGGCCACGCAGGAGCGCAATGGCTACCTCCTCGTCATCTACGACAAGCAGACCAATGCCTACATCCGCTCGGTGGCTGGTATGCCTCAGACCGCGGCCGTGAAGCCTTTCAAGACCCCGATCGACGAGTCGCAGATCCAGATCGCCTGGAAGCACTACACGGACGAGTGGGGCAACAAGTTTGACGATGGTGAGACCTACGACCTCACTTATCCCGATGTGACGATCCCTGCTTCTGCCTACTATGCCCCCGTCTATGTGCAGCGCACTGGCAAGGACGTGGAGATCACGCCAGCAGAGTATGACGACAATATCGCCATCCGCCTGGAGTCCACCATCGGCATCTATGGTACGGGCTTGCTCGATGCCATTACCGACGAAGACATCACGGCACAATGGCAGGCTGAGTCGCCTTACGTCACGCTCAACCCCGCCATGTGGGATCAGGCCGCCAATACGTGGAAGAGCTACTACAGCAACAGCTTGCAAGGCGATGGTACGAAGTATGTGCGTCGCTTCACCTATGCCATGAGTCGTGGTCCTGTGCTCGACGGTGCTGGCGCCAATGCCATCTGGAACATCACCAACGTGACGCGTCCTGACCGCCGCTACCACTATCTCGACCTTGCTGGCAAGTACTATGCCGAGAAGTCTTCGCAGGACCCTGAGGTCCAGGCTGGCTTCACGGAGTATATCAACCGCATCGACCCGGAGAAGAAACATCCGGAGTGGCATACGGGCGATTTGGCAAGCGACATCAAGACCTATCTGACCAGCAAGAAGTTGGATGCCGAGATGACGCAAGAACAGTATAAGAGCCTCATGATCTGGCATCGCGGACTGGCTGTGCCTGCGGCCCGCAACACTACTACAGAAGACTTCAAGGCGGGCAAGGCCCTCTTCTCCCAGATCGGCTGTGCCAACTGTCACCGCCCGTCATGGACCACGGGAAGCGACGAGATTCGCGACCCGAACCGCCTCTTCTCCAATGCCGACATGCCCCGCTATCCCTATCAGAAGATATGGCCCTACACCGACATGGTGCAGCACCGTCTCTTCATGAAGAACGATATCCGCACAGGCTGGTGTCGCACCACACCTCTCTGGGGACGTGGACTGGCCAGCAAGTGTGGATCGGGTACGGAGCGCTTGCACGACTGTCGTGCACGCAACGTCATCGAGGCCATTATGTGGCATGGCTGCACCGCTGAGGGCGGCAAGAGCGATGCCTATGAATGTGTCAAAAAGTTCCGCGCACTCTCTAAGACGCAGCGCGACCAGATCGTCTTCTTCATCGAGTCCGTTTGATACAATAGCGTAATCCAACGTGAATAATAGATTGATCAATTATTTTATGGCTTCCCTGTACACACTTCTCTTGGTGTGTATGGGGATTGCCACTATTGTGGAAAAGCTCCATGGCGTCGGCTTCGCCAAGGAGCAAATCTATGGCACGGGTTGGTTTGTGGCACTATGGGTGCTGCTTGCCCTCCTGTCCGTGTATTACATTGTCAAAGGTCGGTTGCATAAGCGCATGGCCGTGCTGTTGCTCCACCTCGCCTTGTTGCTCATACTCATGGGAGCCTTCGTCACCCATCTTTTTTCCCATGATGGCACCATCCATCTGAAGCAAGGAGCCAGTGTGGCGAGCTATGTGGACCAGCATGGGGCAGCAACCGATCTTCCGTTCTCCTTGACCCTCTCCGATTTCAAGGTCCACTACTATCCCGGCACCAATGCCGTCATGGATTATCAGTCTGACATCGTGGCGGAGCAAGACGACAAGACTGAGCACTTGGCAGTCTCCATGAACCATATCGGCCAGGTCTCTGGCTACCGCTTCTATCAGTCGTCCTACGACGCCGACCTCCGTGGCACGACGCTGCTCGTGTCCAATGATCCCTACGGCATTGCCGTGACCTACATGGGCTATCTGCTGTTGCTCGTCGCACTGCTATGGACGATGGTCTCGCGCCATACGCGCATCCGCCAGCTTTATCGCGTCGCTACCAAGGGAGCCGTGGCCCTGTTTTTCTTCCTTCTCTCCACCTCCTCCGTTGTAGCTAAACCTTCCGTCACACCTGTCAACAGCGAAGTAGCCGACGCGATGGGGCGTGTCGCTGTGCTCTACAACGGCCGCATCTGTCCGCTGAATACTGCCGCTACGGAGTTTGTCACCAAATTGTGTGGCAAGAGCACCTGGGAGGGCCTCTCTGCCAATGAGATCTTCCTGAGCTGGATGATATTCTATACGGAATGGGAGGCGCAACCGATCATTCGGGTGAAGAGCCAGGAGGTGCAGAAGCTGCTTGGCATAGAGGGTGAGTGGGCTTCGGTCAACGATTTCTATACCTCGCAGCATGAGTATAAACTCAAGGACAGAGTAGGGGACAGTACGCTCTCCGATGCGCAGCGCAAGGCCCTTCGCGAGGTGGACGAGAAGGTGCAGGTCGTCACGATGTTCTACAATGGTGAGATGCTCCATCTCTTTCCGCTCCCTTCTCAGGGTGGGCTGAAATGGTACACCCCAGGCAGCACGGAACTCCCGAGAGGCATTCCCGAGGCAGAGTTTCAGTTTGTCAATCATGCCATGGACTATCTTGTCAAGTCGATCTTGGCCAACGATGTTGATGGCGCAAAGACCATGATTGCCAAGATCAAACTCTTCCAGAAGGAGAAAGCCGGCCAGGTACTGCCCTCTCCTTTCTCTCTCAAAGCCGAGGTGCTCTACAACACCTTGCAGTCCCAGCGCGCTGTGGTCTTCTTCAGCCTTGCCCTGAGCCTGTTGTTCTGCATCATCGCCTTTTGTGGCAAGGAGGCTAAGTGGCTGAGCCGTCTCCATACCTTGTTCTGCGCACTCCTCGCTCTGTACCTCACCCTGCTTCTCGCTCTTCGCTGGTACATCAGCGGTCACATCCCTTTGAGCAACGGATTCGAGACCATGCTGTTCATGTCGTGGGCCACCCTCCTTCTGTCCCTCCTGATGGCCGGGAGGATGCCGATCCTCAAGGTCTTGGGCACGCTTGTCTCCACCCTCTGCCTGCTGGTGTCGATGATAGCCGTGGGCAGTCCTCAGATCACCCAACTGATGCCCGTGCTCCAGTCGCCGCTCTTGTCCATCCATGTGGCCGTGGTCATGCTCTCCTATGCCCTCTTTGCCCTTGTAGCGCTGATCGCCCTGCGCTGTCTGCTGCTAAAGGACGGCGACCTGCTGACGCGCCTCACGGCCCTCTCGCGCTTCCTGCTCTATCCGGCGGTCGCCCTGCTGGCCATTGGCATTTTTGTCGGTGCCGTATGGGCCAATGTATCGTGGGGAGCCTATTGGTCATGGGACCCTAAAGAGACCTGGGCCCTCATCCTGCTGATGATCTACGCAGTCCCTCTCCACCAAACGCCGATCGTCAAGGCGGGCCGTCCTCGACGCTACCATGTCTATGTCTTGGCAGCTTTCCTGGCCGTTGTCATCACCTATTTCGGCGTCAACTATTTCATGACGGGTATGCATTCGTATGCCTAAGCGCCGGGAGACAATTCGACTCTTGGGCGGGGCCGCCGGTGCGTGCTTGGTTTTTAGTCTTTTAGAAAGAAGCCTTTGGCCCGTTTTCCATGTCGGTAGTATGACTACTACTTATGGCAAACGAGCCAAAGGCATCTCTCTCTTATTTCTTAAGCCGCTTGTTTTTAAGCCGCTTAATTCTTATACTCCTTCAGTTTCTCCAGACAATAAGCCTTGAAGTCGTTCCAGTGGTAGTAAGGCTCCACGTCGCTCTTGATGGGGAGCGTAGCCTCGTCCTCGCAAAGCAAGACCTTCACCAGAATGTCGTTCGCCTTGTTGCGATAGAACACAAACTGAAGGTTGGTGGCCATCGGGGTGATCTTGTAGTCAAACCATTGAGAGGAGATTCTCTCCGGGTCCTTGATCTCCTCGCCATAACCGTTCAGATCCAAAAGGCAGGTGAGCGGAGTGACCATCGAGTCGTGACCATATCGCAGGGTGGCTCCAGGATGCTGGAGGGCGATGCAGCTGTCAGCCTTCTCGATAATATCCATCAGAAGGTTGCGCTGAGAGAAAGGCTGAACATTGCCCGTATAGGGAGAATAGCCGAAGCTCATTTGCCACCAGGCGTTGGAGGCAACCCAATTCTGATACAATTCTTCCTCGTTGAAGAGATCATACAGAGAGATCTTGCCTCTCAACTCCGTGCCCTGGATGGAACTGGCCATCTCGTATAGCTTTCTGTTCAGATCACTCTGGTCGATGTTCTGTCTCACCCACGCTGGGTCGTTGAAAAGCTCCTGCATCACGCGGCTGTAGCAGGCGTGCTTCTTGAGAAACTCCTCCTGCACAACCCTTCTGCCCACCGAGTTTTTCAGGCTGTCAAGATATCTGTCGCCATGATTCATATAGTACATGTCGTGCTCGCTGGCATCATGGAAGATATGGAGCTTCGGATTCATGCGGAGCATCTGCTGCAAACCGTTCTCCATGGAGAGGATGCATCGGATCACTACCGTACTTCGTGCCTCAATATTGGTCTCGCCAGCAAAGATCTCAGGAAATCTTTCCATCATTCGCTTGGTTATCCCCTGGTGCTGAAGTGCTCCGAGCGGAGTCAGCTCGCCGTCGCGTCCTCTTGCCTCCTCGCGAAGCAATTTCACCTTTGCCAGTGTCTCTTCGCCCTTGGCCGTGAGCTTGCCCTCCTGCATCGCCTTCAGCAGAGCAAAGTAAGGCACGTTGTAAGCCTCCTTGCCAATCATATAGCGGGAACCATGGCGACCATAGTGGCTCAGATAGAAGGGCTTATATCCCTTGGGCGCAGGAGTCAGTTCCTTCTGCGGGCCACGATAAGCCACATAGTTACTACCCGAGAGCGTGATGTCTCGCTTGAAATCCTCCTGAGGAGTTTGCGCTGTCGTTGGCATCACCATGGCCAGGGATGCCAGCAAAAATAGATTCTTTATTTTCATTTTATTATCCTTGTTACCTAAACTCTACCATCAGGCCTTTCCTATGCCTGTCTGGGCAGCAAATGATTGCTCTGAACATGATCCTATCTGGTAATTCACATGCCTTGGTATCGTGAAAGCAAACACCGTGAAATCCTGAATCGCAGGGCGAAGGTACAAATAAAAGTCGAGAATCTCGCTTCTTTCAAAGTTTTTTTGATCAAGAAGCCATGTTTCTGTATTTATTAGTATCTTTGCATTGATAAACAGGCAAAGCGTCGATAACGGCTTCAATGCCATCCAACTTCATTACATTTAAGAAAAAGGCAATGAAAGCAAAAAGCTTCACGGTGGGACTCGCTTTCATCAATTATCTCGACACTTAGATTCATACGGCTATGGAGCAGAGAACTATTGACAGATTTAGAGGTTGCCTTTATGGTCAAGCCATAGGTGACGCGCTCGGATTGGGAACGGAATTCATGATAGATGAGGATATTGCTTGGAAATATCCTCATGGACTACAACACTATGAGCAGATATACCAGGACAGACATCGGAAGCGATGGAAAATTGGCGATTGGACTGATGATACAGACATGATGCTGTGCATTGCTGACGCAGTCATAGAGAACCAAGGTGTCAATTTTAGAAATATTGCCCAGCACTTCAAGAAATGGGCCGACGGCATCCCTATGGGTATTGGTGAGCATACCTATAAGGTCTTGATGACGAGAGACTATACGGAGAGGCCGTTTGAGGTCTCTTACATGATTTGGAAGATGAGCAATTACCAATCTGCGGCTAATGGTGGATTGATGCGTACATCTGTCGTTGGACTTTTTCCGAAGGAAGTCAGGACTTGTGCAGAGCAGATCTGTCGGCTCACCCATTACGATCCTAGATGTGTCGGTTCGTGCGTGATAGTGTCCGAACTTATACACGCATTGGTTTATGGTATGCAGCCTCCGACATTTCTTCAAATAAGAAGTTTGGCACTGTCGTATGATGTAGAGATCTGCGACTATGTGGACAAAGCGTGGGATGAATCCGATGTCAAGGATTTGGTAGATTATGACCACATGGGCTATACTTTAGTCACATTGTCCGTGGCTCTTTGGGCTTACTGGCATGCTACTTCATTTGTAGAGGGGCTCCTTGCTGTGGTGAATGCGGGAGGCGATGCTGATACCAATGCGGCAGTGGCGTGTGCCGTACTTGGAGCGAAATATGGGTATTCATCCATTCCGGCCGAATACATTGAGGGCCTTTTGTATAAAGAGTCCTTGGACAAAACGATAGATAGCCTTATGAACATTTGCATAAAATAGATAACCAAAGCTTCCCACCCCTATAAAACAAGGTTTTGCAGTCCTCTTTAAGTTGCTAAATATACGTAAATCTCACGGAGTTCTTGCGAGATTATGATGTATTATACTTACCTTTGCGTTAGAATGTGCATCTAAATATTGCAAATATAATGACAATAGGCAATAAAGACAACAAGCTCTCTATAGGGAGTAGCGATTATGCTGAGATACTGCGACACGCAGTCGCAGTAATTGAGCATGCTCGGACAGAAATAGCCCGACATGTCAATGGCTATGTCTCTACCGCTTATTGGGAGATTGGTCAAATACTTCATGAGCGCAAGATTGAAAGTGGGTATGGTGACAGCGTTGTAAGATGGTTGTCAGCAGACCTGAAAGAACGCTATCCAAAGATGGGTGTTTCTCCTCGAAATTTGTGGTATATGAAGAAATTCTATGAGCGTTATGCTGGGCATGATGAAAAAGTGCAACGCAGCGTTGCACTTTTGCCGTGGTCACACAACATGCTGTTGTTGAGCAAGGGATTGAATGATGAAGCTACGCTCTATTATGCGCAGGAAACCGTCACCAAAGGCTGGAATCGCGACTTGCTTCTCAATGCCATCAAACTCAATATGTATGAGACCCAGGCATTGGCACGAGTAGATAACAATTTCGACCGCACTCTTCCTGCCGAACAAGCGCAGTATGCCAACGAGGTGTTTAGCAGCAGCTACAATCTCGGCTTCTTGGGAGTAACAAGTCCCATTTTGGAGCTTGAGCTTGAAGAACGCCTTGTAAAAGCTATCACCCGTTTCCTTATGGAACTCGGCAATGGTTTCACATTCATTGGCAACCAGCATGTGTTGGCATATAATGGCAAAGAAAGTAAGGTAGATATGCTGTTTTTCCATCGTGGACTACGCTGCCTTGTTGCTGTTGACTTGAAGATAGGTGCTTTCAAGCCTGAGTATGCAGGCAAGATGAATTATTATCTCTCTCTGCTTGACCGACTTGAACGTGGTGCAGACGAAAACCGTTCCATAGGAATCATACTTTGTGCGGAGAAAGACCGTGTGGAGGTGGAACTCGCACTTGAAGATATGGGTAAGCCTATCGGAGTGGCGGATTATCAGTTGATAGTACCGAAAGAGAAATTACAGAAACTCCTTACTGACGAGATAAAGGCGTTTAGTGAGGAAAAAGAAAACGATACGAAAAAAGGATAAAAACGGATTGCTATGTCAAAAACAACAATAAAGAAGCTGCTCCAGTCTATGACGAAGGCTGAAATCATAGAAATGGTGCTTGAACTGTATTCCGCCCGAAAGGAAGCCAAGGAATACTTGGAGTACTATGCCTGTCCAGACGAGAATGAAAAACTCGAAGAGTACAAGAGTATCATCCGTGAGGAATTCTATCCCAAGAAACGGCGAGAACCGAAGACACGTTTTTCTGTGTGCAGAAAGGCCGTGGCGGACTTTAAGAAACTCAAGCCGTCTGCTGATGCCCTTGCGGAACTGATGGTGTCATATATGGAATGGGCTACCCAGTTCACCTACGACTATGGTGATATGTGGGAGCAATACTACGACTCCGTTGAAAGCAACTTTGACAAGACTGTCAAGCATCTTGTCGCAAACGGACTGTGGAAGAAATACGACAAACGGCTTCAGCAATGCGTAAAATGGTCTGACGGAAGCGGCTATGGCTTTGCTGATGCTGTTGCATCCATGTATAAAGAAGGCAAGACGATGGACCATGAGCTTGTCACAAAATTTCCAACTACGAGAATGACTGAGGCTGAAATAAAAAAGATGTTCGACAAATGAAGGCGCAGTTTGATGTTGCCGTGGGGACATCCGCGGCAGCGCGTAACCGTTTTCGAAAACGTTAAAACGTTAAGACGGTGACAGGGCATCACAGGGCGGGCCCGCCCTGTGATGCCGATTGTTCATAGACAATGAGCGTAAGTTCTATTGCCACCGTGGACTCTCTAAACTCAAACAATCCCATAACTTCCTCATCGGCACCATGTTGTCTGTTCAATACGTTTATGAGCCATGTGTAAAGCACTTCGACGAGGAATAGCTTGAAGGACTGTAGATGGAATGATATCGGTTTGGTACTCTAGAGAAAAAACTTGTTTTGCGATTCCTTTCGCCTAAAGAGCTGGATAGGTGAACGGATATTCCCGTTTTGGGTGGGTGGATATCCTCCGTTTTCAGCAATAAAAATATTATCAATCGTCAGATAAATGATAATTTAGAGGC
>ULVA01073752.1_pt1 | contig 12109 bp, 18 predicted proteins | sample 1958811 | NCBI WGS metagenome assembly ULVA01 (sample SAMEA4835768, study PRJEB28245) | human gut metagenome | biome: gut microbiome; material: fecal sample | place: Denmark | collected 2008
ACGTGGAACGGTGGTAAATGGATGTTTCACGTGGAACAAAATTGGTTGATTACGAAAAACTGTTTCACGTGGAACAATAAGTGTTAACAACAGTTAATTTATTTCTTTAATACTTTTTAACTAAAATAATTTGGTGGTTTAATAAATTTGACGTATCTTTGCACCGTGTTTTAGAAACAATATAAGTTTAACAATTTAAATTAGGTAAGTTATGAACGAAAATTTTAATGAAACTGTTTTCAACTGTATTACAAGTGTTAACGCTTTGATGACTTCAAACGAAGTCGCAAAAGACGATAAGGCGGTTATTAAGTTGAACCGCTTTAAGAAATGGTTGAATGAGTTTGCAGCTGCAAACGGTATGAACGAAGTTAAGTAATAACAGGCGTTCAAAATACAACAGAAGTTTAACGTTTAAAGGTTTTAAGTTATGGCTAAAGGTTTTAGTTTTGCAAGTAAGTTCAACAAAACAAGTTTCGGTATTGATACAACCGATTTTCCGTTTGTAAAGTTGACCGACATTTTCAACAGTAAGAATGAGGGTGGCGGTGACGTTGTGCATCCTATCAATGGTTTGTACGTTCACAAATCACAGTTGGGGGATTCGCCTGTTATTATTGATGCCGAAAATAAACGATTGGTGAACTTACCACAGTTCACAGGTGACACGATTCGTGAGATTCTCGCAGATAGTGAGGCGGTGGATGCTATTAAAGCCAACAAAGTTGGTTACACGATTTACGAATATGAATCGCACGCCAAAAAGTGTTACGGTATCACTTTCGTTGATAAGTAGTAGTTTTTCGTAGGGTAAAGGGTGGATAGCACGGGGGTAAACAGTAACTTTGTTTATTGTTGCCCCCGTTTTTGTTTCATTTTAAATTTTAGTAAGTTATGGCAAAAAGGAATCCTATTGGTTTTAGCAAAAGAACATTTTCTGCTAGCAGTAAAGTTCACATAAAGAAAAAAGTAATAAACGCTATTGAATCAAGCCCCGAACTTAGAAAAGAAATTTCACGGGTGTTTCAACAGGCTAACAGACGTATTCAGAACGTGGAAAAAACAGGAATCGTTTCGCCCGCAGTTGTTGCGTTGAACAAAGGTGACATCAAAGGTTTTGCAAAATTTTCAATGAAACACGATTGGAACGATTTAAAAATCGAATATGCAAAAGCGGTTTCTTTCTTGCAACAACCTACATCAACCGCTAGCGGTACACGTGAATATGCCGAACACCTAAAGAAAACGTACAATTTGACCGACAAAGAATTTTCAATAATGCAAAATAACTTAGTTGGTAAAATTGCTAGCGTATCAGACCAAAAATTTTTGGAACAATATTTAATGCAGTACAAAGATTTCACAGGTGAACTTGAACAAGAATCCCGTGACGTGTCCGACCAAATCGAAAGTGATGCCGTTAAAATTGCCGATTCGTTACAAAACGATATTGACAACGCAGGTGAAATGGTTGAAAGTTCAATACAAAAAATATTGGATAGATTTAAAGATTTCGGTTTATAATGAAAAAGATACCCTTTGAACTACAAACAGAAGTTTTCACGCCAAAAGATATTGCAAAGGTTTTATCTTTGGCGGTGAACGAAAAGAATTTTACAGGCAATAATAAGGGCGAAAAGTTTCTTAATGTGCCTGTGTCTTTCGATATTGAAACCACATCTTTTTACCGTGATGAAGACGGTGAAACATACAGTTATGAACGTTATATGAAATTAGGCGGCAAACAAACCAAAATGGAAAAATGTTCTTTAATGTATGTGTGGCAATTTGGAATCAACGGATTTTGCATTATTGGTAGAACGTGGGATGAGTTTTTGCAAATGTTATATGAAATCGTAGATATATTGGAACTTTGCCCAAAAAAGCGTATTATTATATACGTTCACAATTTGTCGTATGAGTTCCAATTTTTCCGTGAATTGTTAGATTGGGAAAAGGTTTTTTCAATAGACCTTAGAAAACCGATTTACGGAATAACTAAAATGGGTTTAGAGTTCCGATGCAGTTACTTACTTTCGGGATATTCTTTGGCGAAATTGGGTGAACAACTTCACAAATATAAATGTGAAAAGTTAGTCGGAGATTTAGACTATAGCCTGTTGCGCCACAGTGAAACACCGTTGACCCAAAAAGAAATTGGTTACTGTTTGAACGACATCAAAGTTGTTATGTGCTATATACAGGAATTAATAGAACAATATAAAGGAATAACACGTTTACCGATTACAAAAACGGGTTTTGTCCGTAAGTATTGCCGTTCTGTATGCTTTAAAACAACTGACGAAACAGGCAAGACGATTCCGAACTTTAAATATATTGATAAGATTCATTCTTTAAATATAACAGGTTTGGATGAGTTTTCTATGCTGCAAAGGGCGTTTTCGGGCGGTTTTACGCACGCCAACGCAAAATATACCGATGAAGTGATTGAAAACGTGGATAGTTACGATTTTACTAGCAGTTACCCCTATGTTATGGTGTCGGAAAAATTCCCGATGAGCACAGGCGTTTTTGTTCCTGTAAAGTCTATGAAACAATTTGAGTTTATGACTAGTAAATTTTGTTGCGTGTTCGATATAGAGATTACAAACATTTTTGCTAAATCAGAAAACGAAAACCCTATATCGGTTAGTAAATGTTTCGTCAAAGAAAACGTTTCCGAGAATAACGGTAGATTGGTTTGTGCTAGTAAAATATGTATGACAATTACCGAAATAGATTTCAAAGTGTTTTCACAGTTTTACACGTGGGAACAAATAAGAATCGGGCGAATGATTTGTTACCGCAAAGAATATTTGCCGACCGAATTTGTGGAATCTATTTTGCACCTGTATGAAATGAAAACGAAACTTAAAGGTGTAAAGGGTAAAGAAGTGGAATATTTGAATAGTAAAGAAATGCTTAATAGTTGTTACGGTATGTGTGTTACAAACCCGTTACGTGATGAAATTTTGTGTGACGGTGAAAATTGGGATGTGGAACACCTTACAGGCGAAAAGCAATTAGAAATGCTCAATAAATACAACGATAGCAAAAACCGCTTTTTATTTTACCCGTGGGGTATTTATGTTACAGCCTATGCAAGAAGAAACCTTTTTACAGGTATTTCTGAATGCGGTGACGATTATATTTATAGCGACACAGATTCAGTTAAAATAATGAACGGGGATGCCCACAAAGAATATTTTAAGGCGTACAACGATTTAGCACAGCAGAAATTGCGTGCCGCCTGTAAGTTTCACAAAATACCATTTGAAAAGGTTGAACCCGTCACAATAAAGGGAATAGCAAAACCTTTGGGGGTGTGGGACTATGAGGGGCGTTACACCCGTTTTAAAACTTTGGGTGCAAAACGTTATATGATTGAAGAAGAAAACGCCCTTACAGTAAACGGCAAAAATTATAAATACTCTATGACTGTTTCGGGTGTGAACAAAAAATCTGCTATCCCCTATATGGTGGAAACGTACGGTGAAAATGGCGTGTTCGATGCCTTTACTAACTATCTAGACATTCCACCGAGTGCAACAGGTAAGAACATTCATACATATATAGATTACGAACAAACGGGAACTATAAAAGACTATAAGGGAAACGTTTCAAGTTACGATACAACCACAGGGGTACACTTAGAACCAACGGGGTACACTTTGAGTCTTTCAGTTCTTTATATAAACTATTTAATGGGAATAAGATTAAAAAAGGAATAATATGAAACAGAAAAAAGAAAAAGTGGAAACACCGAAATTTTACACGTTGAATCGTATTTTGTCAAAAAATGCCGATTACAATGTTATTTTCGGTGAACGTTCCAACGGTAAGACTTATGCAACGTTACTGTATGGAATCAAAGAATATTTGCGCACGGGAAAACAAATGGCGTACATTAGGCGTTGGCGTGAGGATTTGAGGGGCAAACGTGCCGAAAGTTTGTTTGCAAATCACGTTGCAAATGGCGTGATACAGGAATTAACAGACGGTAAGTTTAACGAAGTGTTTTACGTTTCGGGTAAATGGTTTCTTTCGTTCTATGACCCCGAAACGAAAAAACGTGTGCCCGAAAACACACCGTTCTGTTATGGGTTTTGTCTTTCAGAACAGGAACACGAAAAGTCTAGCAGTTACCCGAATATAACTACTATTGTTTTCGATGAGTTCCTTACAAGACGTTATTATTTACCCGATGAGTTTATGCTATATATGAACCTGTTGAGTACTATTATTCGTCAAAGAAATGACGTTAAAGTATTTATGTTAGGTAACACCGTGAATCAGTTTTGCCCGTATTTTACCGAAATGGGATTGAAACAGGTGCGAATAATGGAACAGGGCACAATAGATATTTATAAGTTCGGTGAGCACGGTGCAACGGTAGCGGTTGAATATTGCAGTACTATTGTCAAACATAAGGCAAGTAACAAATATTTCTGTTTCGACAATGAAAATCTGCAAATGATAACGGGCGGTAAATGGGAACTAGCAGCATATCCACATTTGCCTGTTAAATATAAACCGAGTGACGTGTTGTTTGTCTTCTATATTCAGTTTAACGAAATGACGTTACAGGGTAACGTGATACAGGTTGAGGACAAAGAAAACGGGGTGAATAATTTCATTTACATTCACAACAAAACAACACCGATTAAGGACACAGAAAATAGTTTGATTTATTCGTTGAATATGAACGGAAAACCGAACTACAAACGAAAGTTGTTGAGTACTGCAACGTATCTAGAATCGCAGATAACTAGATATTTCGCCACCGATAAAGTATTTTATCAAAGTAACGAAATCGGTGAAATTGTGCGTAACTATTTAATGGCGAGTGCTCGCAGTAACATTATTACTTAATAACTGTTAACGGGGGTTAAAAATGTTTCACGTGAAACAATTTTTCCCCTGTTTATTTGGTTAAACCAAATAAAGTTATTATCTTTGCAGCATCAAATAACAAAGTTAAAAATTACTATATGGATGCAAACGGAATAATTTCACTTATTAGCAACGTTGGTTTTCCTGTTGCGGTGTGCGTTGCCCTTTTCTATTATATGGAAAAACAGAACGAACGCCACCAAAACGAAACCGACAAGTTAAATGAAACCGTGCAAAGTAACACGAAAGTGTTAACCGAACTTTGCACATTAATCAAAACACTAATTAAGTAAATGGAAAAAGAAAACTTATATAACAGGTTTCAAACAGAAGTTAAAAACAAAGATTCTGCATTATTTACATTTATGCAACGTGTTCTTTGTATGACTTCAAAAATGTTTGTTTACACGGGCACACCCGAAACAATGCCGCCCGTTGAACTTGAAAAAATTCTGCAAACAACGGGTAACGTTGGTATTGCAGAAGTTGACGGTAATTTGTACGCCTTACAGGGAACACGGGGTGGCGAATGTGATGCCTATTATCACGGCAAAGATTACGTGGTGGCGAACCCGTGGTTAAATTTGAACAAAACGTTCAAAATTGATGAGGATATAGTAGTTATCAATAACACACCGTTTGCGGATTCGCTTTTGCCTATTATCGGAAAATATGGTGTACTTTACACGGATGCCACAATAACATTAAATTTGGCTAGTATTTTGACCCGTATCACTATGCTAATTTCTGCTAGTGACGACAAGACCAAACAGAGTGCAGAATCGTTCTTACAGAAAATTTTGAACGGTGATTTTTCTGTAATCGGTGAAAATGCCTTTTTCAAAGGTGTAAACTTACAGACCCCACCGACACAGGGAAACCAACAAATCTGTCAATTAATTGAACTGTTGCAGTACTACAAAGCTAGCCTGTTTAACGATTTGGGTTTGAACGCAAACTATAATATGAAACGTGAACGGTTGAACACGCAAGAAGTTTCAATGAATATTGATGCGTTGATGCCGTTTGTTGATTCAATGTTATTAGAACGTGTTGAGGGTGTGAAACGTGTTAACGAAATGTTCGGCACGGAAATAACCGTAACTTTGGGGTCAAGTTGGAAAATCGAACACGAAAATTATTTGTCGTTGCTCAAAGCATCAGAAGACGGGCACGACCACACCGATACAGAAGACATCGACCCTGTAACGGAAAACGAAACAGAAGAAACGCAAGAAACAGAAGAAACGGAAACAGAAACAGAAGAAACAGAAGAAACAGAAGAAACAGAAACAGAAACAGAAGAAACGCAAGAAACAGAAGAAACAGAAGAAAAAGAAAACAAAGATGAAAATTAATGAACTTTTTACAACTGAAAACGGTTTATTTGATAAAATCTTTAAACCCCTGTTTCCTGTTTTGTATGAATCAATATTCGGGAATGATGACCCGAAAATAATTGATATTGATTTTCGTTTCAAATATGGAAACAGAACTTTGTGTGATGCCGTTACAAACGAAACTGCAAATGATATTGTCAAAGGTATTATTACAGTAAAGTTTGACGAATGGCAAAAACAGATTCAAGTGTTTAATAAAGAATATGACGTGTTAAACCCTGTAACGTCAAAAACAACGGAAACAACAAGTAACACCGTTGACGAAACAGGCAATAATAGCACGGTAGATTCAAGTGTAACCTTTAACAATGGAGATTTCGGAAATGACACGAAACAACAAAGAGATTCCACAGGGAACAGACAAGAAACGGGCACGAAAACAAGTGTTAAAAACGGTGTTCCGTCTAGTGTTCCAACTAGTGAAATTATTCAAAAAGAAATGAGTTTGCGCAAAACAAATTTCAAAACGCAAGTGATAACAGAACTTGCAAAAGAGTTAACAGTTGATATTTATTAATTACTAAAATTTTTATAAAAATGGATGTAAAACAGATTTATAGTTTAGTTAACACCGTATCGGGTGAAGTTTTGGGTAGAACCGATTTGGTACACGAAGACCTTACGGGGGTTGTTGATTTGGGTAACGAAGTGTTCAACCAAAATGCGGTTGACAATTACGTTAAATCGTTGGTTAACCACATCGGTAAGGTTGTTTTCGTGAACCGCCCTTATTCGGGTAAAGTTCCGAGTGTTCTTATGGATGCGTGGGAATTTGGTAGCGTATTAGAGAAAATCAGCGCAGACGTACCGAATGCAGAAGAAAACGACACGTGGAATCTTACAGACGGTAAAGAGTACAAACAGGATGTTTTCCACAAACCGACCGTTTCCGCTAAGTTCTTTAACTCAAAGGTAACTTTTGAAGTTCCTGTTTCAATTACTGAAAGACAAGTAAAGGAATCTTTCAGCAGCGCAGAGCAGTTGAACGGCTTTTTGTCTATGATTTACTCAGCAGTTGAGAAATCAATGACTATCAAGACGGATGCGCTTGTTATGCGCACAATTAACAATATGATTGCAGAAACTTTGGATGCCGACAAAGCTGCATTCGGTTGGGTAGCATCAACACACGAACAGGTTGACTATGCGAGTGCGTCAACAGTTCGTTGCGTGAACCTGTTGAAACTTTACAACACTAAGACGGGCGCACATTTGACCGCAGACGTTGCAGTAACCACACCCGATTTCATACGTTTTGCAGCGTATCAAATGGGTTTGTATGCAGACCGTTTGCAGACAATTTCAACCCTGTTTAACGTTGGCGGTAAGAAACGATTCACACCTAAAGACGTTTTGCATACAGTTCTTTTGTCCGATTTCGCAGCCGCTGCAAAAGCATACCTGTATGCCGACACGTTCCACAGTGAGAACGTTCTGTTGCCACAGGCTGAAACCGTTGCAAGTTGGCAAGCAACAGGAAAAGACTATGCTTTTGCCAACGTTTCAAAGATTGACGTAAAATCGGCTAGCGGTGCGAGCGTTTCAGTTAGCGGTGTGTTGGGCGTGATGTTCGACCGTGATGCGTTGGGCGTTACAAACTTAGACAAGCGAGTAACAACCAACTACAACGCAAAGGCTGAGTTCTTCAACAACTATTTCAAGTTTGATGCGGGTTACTTCAATGACACAAACGAAAACTTTGTTGTGTTCTTTGTTGCCTAATTTAGTTGTCTAACTTTTGGGGGGTGTTCCTGTAGTTGATAGCACAGGGATGCCCCTTTTTTATCTTTTAAGTTATGGTTAAAATTAAAACTTACATTTACAACGGCAAACCGAACGAAGTAAACAAGACATTACAGGCAAACGAAGAATATACGGGCGTGTTGAATGCAACGTTTAACGTTTTAACGCCTGTTGTACGTTTCAGAACACGAACACCTGTAACGTTTAACTATGTTTACATCGAAAGTTTAAACCGTTATTATTTCGTTTCTGAGAAACAACAAGACGGGGATATTTGCACAGTTCGTTTGCGTGTTGACGTTCTGTTTACTTATAAGGATATTATTTTAAATAGTAGTGCAACGTTAGTTAAAGGTGGTAACGCTAATAAATTTGTTTCAAATAGAAATAACGTTTATGACGTTAGACCAAAAACAAAGAAAATTAATTTCCCTAATACGGGGTTATTAGATGAAACGGGCACGATTGTTATGGTTACTTTAAAAGGAAATGGTGATGACAAACAATGATGCAAAGGTAGGTGATGTTATGATTCCTATTGAATATAATGACCCACCATACATGAAAGTTGTTGGTGAAAAACCAACAGAAATAAAATTGGGTGAAACATTAAATATAACGTTAGCCGCAGATAGTGGTTATCAGTTCAACCCAAATTTAACCGTTTTGCAAATAACGAAAAGTAGTGGTACAAAAGTAAGTGAACCATTTGTTTTTACAGAATACAACACAAAAGCATCTATCAGCTATAAAACAGTTGAAAACGATGCAAGTTTGTATGTTAAAGCAAGATTGGTTGTAGCTAAATTAATTAATGTTACTTACGATTTAACAAATTGTACTTCTAATATCGCAGAAAATAAATTAATCGTAGGCGCAGAAGTTAATTTTACGTTGACCGCAAATGAGGGTACAGAATTTAAAGACTATGTGCCAACTTTAAGTTATACCGATAATTACGGGAATAGAACAGTCAAAGAATTTGTAATATCAGAAGATAAGACACAGGCGGTTTTAGATTCTTTTGTTATTCCAAAATACGATATAACGATATACGGTGATGCCCAAACGAAACCAATGGTTATTAATTACGGTGCTATAAATGCCTATATCGTTAATGTAGATATATTAAACGCTTTTGCAAAGAAAAGATATTTTAAAGATTCTACTAGTGGAACGACAAGTTATGATGTGGATTTAGGCGAATATGTAAACAGGATAAAAAGAATCTATTTGCCTATAACATCTAATTTAACCGATGTTATTAGATGTGGTAACTACAATACAGGAATAGAATGTAACGATTTACCAAAAGATATTTATGAGATAAATTTTGGTGATATTGATATACCGTTGATAAACGGTGATTCAAACGACTTTAACACGGGTGATTTAAGCATTTTTATTCCGTTTGTTGGCGTTGTTTCGTTGGATAAATCTTTAATCGGTAAAACCGTTAATTTGGTGATGAAAATTAATGCCGTAACGGGAAACGGTGTTTCTATTTTGACCTGTAACGGGGTTATTTTCGACACACAAAACGTTGTTGCATCTACTGACGTTCTATTTACAGGCACAAATAGTAATATCTATAAAATAGGTGGTGACGATTGGAACGAACAAATTTTAATGGGTATTGAACCGTATGTTATTTTAAATTACAATGATTCAATAAACCCACCAATTAACACAACGTTAGAAAACGTTACAGTTAAAGACGTTACAGGGTTTGCACAGTTTGAAAACGTGAATTTAAACGCTGCAAACTTGTTAGTAGATGAATATAATGAAATTGTTTCACAACTTGAAACAGGCGTTTATTTATAAAAGAAAACGGGCGGTAAAATTGTTACCGCCTGTTTTCTTATTTTTTATTATTAAATTCGTGTGCTAAACCTTTGCCACAAATAAAATCTAAGGCACGGTTTTTCTTTGCCTTTTCTTCATCAAGTTTGCAAGAAATAGTTTTTATTACTAAGGTTTGCGCCTTTAATGTTTCGATAACAGAGTTTAATAACATACCGTTTGTACCTGTTGTTTCTTCTGCTATATATTGCAAATTTTCTGTTGAAACTTTAATCGACTTCAACAAAATTTCTATTGCTTTTTCCATAACTATTTCTTTTCAAGATTCATTATAATTTGGTTTCGGGGTTTTCCGTTACGGGAACAAACCGAAATATGAAACCAAAAAGACTTTGACCCTTTGCGGTGTTCCTTAATAAGTTGGTCAAAACCGCCTGTTTCTCGCAGAACCTTTTCCAAAGATTCCATATCAGAACACACCACATCAGCCGCCAAACCTTTTAGGTGTTGACTGTTAGCAACACCGCCAACCGCTTTATTAAGCATCGGTGAACGATAGCCGCTATTTACTAAGATAGGTTTGCCTAACTTTTCACGGATGCCGTCTAAATAATCAGCCAAACGATTCAAGTTGTCAACAATTTCAAACGTTGGCAAATTGTCAATGCCCAAACGTTTTGCAGTTGGCGAGTTGATAAACTCGCTTAAACTAAAATACTTAATCTTTTTCATATCATTATTATTTAGTTGAAATAACAAACCACTTGCGAGAATCTTTGTGCGTTGGAAAACGACCCTTTACAGTTATCGAACAGTCTCCCTGTAAGTAATCAATTTTGTTGTTGAAAAACTCGCTTACTTTGTCCGAACGAACCATATAAACGGTTACTTTGTCGGTTTGCTTTAATGTAATCTTAAAATATGAATATTCCATATATCAATTATTTTGTGCCCATAAGGGCGGTTAAACTTAAATGCTTTTAACAGGTTTGCCGTTAACGTCTACAAAATCCACCTTTGCATATTTACCCACAATTTCCGAGTGAATATATAAACCACCGCCACAAAAACGGTAATTAGTTAACAACTTTGTAACAACCTTTGTATCTTTGGTTACTAAATATACCAAAAGTTTTTCAAACTTAAACTTCTGTAATCGTATCATAACTTTGTATTTTATGCCTGTAAGGGATGAACCTTACAGGCGGTTAAACTTATGCAATACGTTCTACTGTTTGCGTCAAAGTAAGCAAATTTGAAACATTATTTCCCAATTTGTTGAATAACTGTGTAACACAATAACCCATTTCTTTAATTTGGTTTACGTTGTCCTTATTTGTAAATATGGTTTCAACGTCTTTTGCAGTTCTTTCAATAGTGTTCAATACTATGAAGTTTAACTGTTTCTTATATATTGCCTTTGCAACGTCATCAATATTACCGTCTATAACTCTATGAGTAGTTATAATGTTCTGTTGTACCGCTTTACCGTTTACGCTAATAACGTTAATTGTTTCGGATTTAATATTATACTTTGCCATAAACTTTATATTTTGTGCCTGTAAGGGTTGAACCTTACAGGCGGTTAAACGTTTATTTGATTCGTTCACTTGTTTGAATCAACTGTAAGAATGAACTAGCATTTTTACCCAATTTGTTGCAAAGTTGAGTAACGCAGCATCCATATTCGTTGATGTAGTTCAAACTATCTTTTGTTTCAAAGATAGTGTAAACGTCTTTCGTCAACTTTGGCAATCTGTTATGCTTAATACAGTTGGTTTCGTGTTCAAACATAACTTTTGCCACATCAGCGAAATCGCCTGTAACGATTTGCGTTTCACGTGATGTTTCACTTTTTACACGTGTACCGTCAACAGATAAAACGGTTTCAAACTCTAAAGTAATTTTATACGTTGCCATATTCTTTTATTTTGTGCCTGTAAGGTGTTAACCTTACAGGCGGTTAAACTTATTGTTCGATTTTCAAAATACCGTATCCAACTGCTAACAAACTGTTGATAACGTTTTCTTTCTGAGAATCTTTAACGGTCATTTGACATTTACCGTTAACGTTGATAAATTTTATTGTAACCATAATTTTTATTTTTAATTGTTCAACTTTGTTTCTTAATCACGGTGCAAAGATACGACTTTTTTACGAACCCACCAAATTATTTTTGTTAAATAGTGTAAAATTTTAAATTTAAATCATTTTAACATCTATGCTTTTGTTCCACGTGAAACATCCATTTACCACCGTTCCACGT
>ULVA01026201.1_pt1 | contig 12102 bp, 8 predicted proteins | sample 1958811 | NCBI WGS metagenome assembly ULVA01 (sample SAMEA4835768, study PRJEB28245) | human gut metagenome | biome: gut microbiome; material: fecal sample | place: Denmark | collected 2008
GATTTTGCCCTGTGCCGTAATGATATTCTGATAATTATCTGCCTGCTGCTGTGCCTGAGCTATCTGGCTTGCATACTGCTCCTTCTGGTTTTCAAGAGCTACTATAGCCGCCTCGACATCTGCCTGCTGCTTCTCATAATCATCCTGCATAGCTGTAAGCTCATTCATGTCGTTGTCAAGCTTAGTACCAATCTCCTTCACCTGCTCAACTGCTGCCTGATAAGAATCCATAAGAGCACGATCCGAATCATATACATCTGACACGTACTCTATACGATTGAGCATATCTGTGATACCATTTGACTCAATAATTGCTGTCCAGATATTGTCTTCAGCGCTGTTTTCATACATGAACTGTATACGCTTCTTCATGGCGTCATACTGCTCCTGCTGCTTTTCCTGAGCTGCTGCAAGATCCTTCTGATTCTGCTCTATCTCTGCCTGCTTGCTTGTGATATCTGACTGAAGCTTCTTTTGTGCTGCAAGAATCTCATCAAGCTTTGCAGATTTATTCTTTATATCATCAGCAGTAGTCTGCTGCTGATCCTTTAGACCATTAATCTCATTCTTCTTATCCTTGAGATCCTGCTCAGCCTGTGACTTCTTCTTTTCTGCATCCTTCTGCTTCTGTGTCTTGGCATATACCTTCTCAAGTCCACTGTTTATGTATCCGCTAAATGTAGTGCCCTCTACTGCCGGTCCTGTAAAAACGAGTGCCGATGTTAACACAGTACATATAGCACGTGTCCATTTCTGATTCATTTTATTCCTCCTGTAATACGACGGTCAGATTGACCTTTCCTTCCACAATTTATGGTCAATATACATTCGGATATATTATTGCACAAAATAAATCTTTTTTCCACATCTTTTTGTAAATTTACAGAATTTTCCACATTTTATATAATGATATGAGGGTCAAAAGGTATTTTGCCCCTAATTTATGATTCACATGCGCGCTATTATAAGTCTATCATCAGGTTTGATGCTATCTGATGTCAGAGCATTTATTTCCATTATGTTTTCAACAGTGGTGCGGTATCTTTTTGCAATGTCCCACATTTTATCATCCTTCTGCACTATATAGCCAACCAGAGCTGCTTCCTCTTCAGTATCAGACGCTATTTTTTCCTGCTCCACCGATGTTATGACTGACACTTCATCCTGCTGCAGGGCAATAGCGTTTATGCTGACAACACCCTTAATTTCATATTCACTGTTGTCGAGTAGATTGACCTGCACCTGGTCTACCTGCAGATTTACCTCGCAGCAGGTGTTGGCATCCATGCCGGGTATCTCAACAAACTGTTCAAACGGCACAGAGTCTGTATGCATCTCTATCGGACAGCCATCATCCTCCACAATATTCACACAGTTCACCTGCAATACACCTGACACAATAATTCCTGTGTCTGCATTTTTTATCTGTGCAATAGCGGCCTGCGTCTTTGTACCGCATATTCTTAAAATTCTCTTTTTGCTGTTTTCTCTGTACAACTGCTCCAAAATACGGCATTTTGTGTCATTTTTCATAAGAAGGCTGCATACCTTCATATTTTCAAACACAGGTTTTACCGGACATGATACGCTGTACATGTCATTGAGCACCTCTACTGTTTCCTCACTCCAGACCTTTCCATCCACCGCAAGCGCTGCCTCAATCGAAAGCTGCCTGAGCTCTCCGTCGTAATCATTTTCCGCCTCAACCTGATGCATGGCAGGCTGTGTGCGAAGCCAGGCAATATTTCCGGCATTATCACCCTCGCAGCGTATTTCATTTGAAAAACCCTCCTGCACCTCAAAGCAGCAAATTTCCTGTTCTTCACTCAGATACACTATACACGCATGGCACTCGCCTGTCAGTGTAATATGGTCACGCTCGTATGTATACTCCAGATTTCTCATATCAACAAGACTTGATATGAGCTTGCATATATTCGGCTTGGTCTTTGGCAAGGTGACGACATTTTTAATTCTGACAATATCCCTTACAACACTGTCAAGCTTAAGCACCTTCATCTGCCCCATAAGCTGCTCCACGTCCTTGTCATCAATCCTTTGTGCAACCTCAAGATTTTCTTCCCTCTCTCCATAAAGCTCCACGCTTATAATGCCTCTGACCGAGAGCTTTCGCGAATTGATAACCCCAACCGTAAGCTCATCAAGCCCGGTATACACACGAACTGTATCCTTCTCGCAGACTCCTTGAAGAACAAGCTTCTCCTGAAATGGTATTGCATCCTTTATATGCTCCACTCTGTTTCCGCCGATATTTTCCTCCGGCTCATCGCCTTCAAAAACTTCCTCTCTCGTATACAGCACTTCAAATTCAATGCTTCCACTTAGCCAGATATTCTCGCCTGACGCTTTTATCTCGTCAAGCTTTACCTGCCCGTTCTGACAAACCACTTTGGAAACATCAGGCTTGTTGTCCTTTATGACATAGTCCCTGTCGAAGCCAACCTGCGACATATCCTTTACCTTTTCTATGCATTGTCTGATTTTTTGTGTAATTAACTCCATAAAAAATACCCCACTTCAAATATGTATATAAAATACATATTCAAGATGGAGTAACTTTATGCAGATGCAAATATTTAAATTCATGATCATTATAATAAAGATGTAACATCTTTACTTCATGATACTAGCAAAGCTGCATCCTTATATCTTTTGTAATCACATCAGTGTAGGTGAAAGATAAGAGCTGTGGCGGATTCTGCTCAAACTCATCATCTATCAGAACCGTAAACACACTTGGGTATGCCTGCTGAATAACACCCACCTGGATATCAACCTTGTTGCGGCCAAGATCCTGCTGGATTTTTACCCTGTTGCCACACTGCTGGTGAATCGATGCTCTGACTTTTCTAATTTCTGTCTGTTCCATTTTAAGCCTCCTTATTGTGGGTATGCCCACTGGCACATAACTATAATCCTCATGGTAACCAGTATTGTAACGACGGTGTCATATATATGAAATCAATCTCTGTATAAATATAAAACAGTTCAAATTAATCAACAATTATATCAATCAATATATTTGAATATATAAATATGTCACCACAATATCTAGTAACTTTACTATAGCAAAGTATCACAGTGATAGCAATAGAGCATTAGTACTGATTGTCAGTTTTTTTCGCAACTTTTAATACAATTTACGAAATTTTCACTCAAACACAACAGGCATTTCACTCAATTCCGTCTTTATTACTATATACGGATAACTCGGCTGATTGCTGACCTTCTCGCCCTCATCCGGGGCTATCAGACGCGTATCAAAATACATTGCCTTATCCTTAACATAAAACTGGTTAACCGTAATACTGTAACCACCTGTCTCCTTTGTGCCAAAGCCTTCCGCTATGTATAAATATTCATCATCCTTGTACGTCAGCTTCATCGCCTTTGCCTTGTTTTCATTTATCTGCTTTTTAAACTCCTCCGGGATTTCATCCCCGCATATCACCGTGTACTCAACCATCCTGTCACTCTCCGTGCCTGAAATATTTGCGCGGCAGCCCGAAATCACTGTCGTTTCCAATATCACAAGCACACCTGCAGCCATCACCAGAATTTTTCTCAATTTTTCTGACATTTTTTCCTCTCTTTCTTATCATATCGCTTATGATATGATATAATATCAAATATTGAACTACAATTTATATAGAGTATGAAAAAGAGAGGTCAAATATGCGTTCAGTTTTAATCGTAATATTCGTATTTTTCTATCTGCTGCTCGGTCTTCCGGTGCTCGGAGCCATGTGGATAATACACAAATTTGCCCCGGCATGGGCCGATATGGCACAGCTTCGCCTGGTACAGTGGGCTTTCCGTGTCATCATATTCCTAAGCGGAGCAGACATTGAATTTATAGGGGAGGAAAATGTGCCAAAGGACGAGGCTGTACTATATATAGGAAATCACCGTAGTTTCTTTGACATCATAATCACCTACTCCAGATGTCCACGCCTGACCGGCTACATCTCAAAGCAGAGTATCACAAAAATACCGGTGCTGGGTCTCTGGATGAAGCGCCTGCACTGCCTGTTTTTGGACCGCGATGACATCAAGCAGGGACTAAAGGTTGTGCTTGCAGCCATAGATCAGGTCAAATCCGGCATCAGCATATGTGTATTTCCTGAGGGCACACGCTGCAAAAACAAAGATGACCTGACAGAGGTACAGTCTTTCAAAGAAGGTACTTTTAAGATTGCCACAAAGAGCAAATGCAAGATAGTGCCAATGGCAATCATGGGAACAAATGAAATATTCGAGGATCACCTTCCATGGGTCAAAAAGAGGCATGTGGTTATCCGATACGGCACTCCTATTGATCCGGCAGCACTCAGTAAAGAGGAACAAAAGCATCTCGGAGCTCATTGCAGAGAAGTGATTGTAGATATGCTTCATGAAATGGTATAGCTGAAAAAACCGCCCATCCGGGCGGTTTTTCATATTTCTTCTTCAAATTCCTTTAAACTATTAAATTTTTATTCTCATCAACTATTTTTTTCGTATTTGAGATTATTTTATTTCCTATTGTCATATTTGTCAATTGTTTTAGTGGTTTCAAACTCATTTTTTGGTAGTTATTACCACGATTTCAAAGATATTTTTCGAAAAATTTATTACAGAAAATATTGCCTATTTCTGATAGTAAATGTATAATTTAATTATTACATAAGAAAGGACAAATACTATGGCTACTATTAAGGATATTGCCACCCGGCTGGGTGTGTCAATCAGCACTGTTTCAAAAGGATTAAATGGTGCCAGCGATATAAGTGAGGAGCTTCGTCAGACTGTTTTAGACACTGCTGTCGAAATGGGCTACAGCACAAAGCGCTCCAGAAAGGTAGAAAACCGCAAGCTGGCTCTGTTTATTGAAAATATGAACTACGAGTCTATCGATGAGTTCGGATATGATGTAGTGCTTGGCTTCAAACAGAATGCTTTTAAGCACAAATGGGACGTGGACATCATCCCTGCCACACCTCAGCTTCAGGCAGAAGAAAAATATGATACATATATATTAAAGAATGGCTATTGTGGCGCATTTCTGGTAGGTTTTGCTCTTCACGATGAATGGATGCAGCAGCTCAAAAATACTACAATGCCTACAGTTTTGTTTGATAACTATATAGAAAACAATCCCAATGTAGCCTATGTAGGCACTGACAGCTACGAGGGCATTGACATGGCTGTAAAGCATCTGCACAATCTGGGCCATAAAAAGATTGCCTTTATCAATGGTTCTCTTTTTTCCCTGGTATCGGATCAGCGTCAGGAAGCCTTTGAAAACTCTATGCGCGATGCCGGTCTTGAAGTCTACCCGGAGCTCATGGGACACGGCTACTATATTCCTGAAACCGCACAGTATTACGTTTCAAATTTTATTGCAGCAGGTGCCACCGCTATCATCTGCGGAAGCGACGCTATAGCAAAGGGTGTTATCTCCGAGTGCCAGCTGCACGGCTTCAATGTGCCAAATGATATAAGTGTTGTCGGCTTTGACGATGTCAAGTTTGCCGCAGCCCTTACCCCTCCTCTTACCACTGTCAGACAGGAGTGTAATGATCTGGGCCGCTGTGCATATATTATATTGAATTCGCTCATTCACCATATTCCAATCAGCCGCACACAGCTACGTCCGAGGCTGATTGAAAGAGAATCTACTGCACGAGTTTCCACCGCACATGCTGCTGAGGAATAGCCTGCATATACACCACCTTCCAAAGGAGGCAAAATTGTTCAAACGCAAACATGTAACCACTTTAATTACATATTCGCTGGTATTTTTCAGTGCAATCTCCATGACAGCCTGTTCTTTTTCGGATATCTCTTATCTATTCAAGAGTCCCGCACAAAAGCAGGCTATTCTGCACAAATCACCTGCTTTTTGGGAGGATACCACAAGTGTTAAAGGAAGCAGCAACCTGTCTATCCTGCACAATGTCGCCTTTGAGGGGCGGCCGTACAATGATATAAGACAGTTTGGTGATAACATCCTTATGGTAGGACAGGGCAGCTACAATAATTCCATCCTAGAGACCGATGATCAATCCGTTAAGTATTCATTTGATGTATATAATCCCTGGTCCAATGAAATCACGGCAAGCCTCACTCACGACAAAACCGACTGTGATGACTACATGATAAAAGGTGACCGACTCTGGCTCATCAATTCCGATGCCGGCAGGGCAACAATCTATGATAAGGATTTAAAAGAGATAAAAACCTGCAAATATAATCCTGAGGACTATGATGGCAAATGCGATACATCAGATTCTGATGATGGCGATGTGCCGAATCCCGGCAATTATTATGATGTCTCACAGATTGCCACCTCCGCTGACGGAAAATATGCTCTCGTGTCAGGTGTCACACCCGATACCTACAAATATGCAGTCTCTGATATAAGGCTTGACGATAACACAGTGCTTTCAACCTACGAAGGACAAAGTTTTTCCATGTCATGTGTCGACTCAAAGGGCTTTGTAATCGAGGCAGATACTGCCAACAATATTTGGAACTATCATTCATCCGATGGAGAAAACAGCTTTTTTTCACTGCCGGATGTGGTGGATGTGACTTTGGCAGAGGATAGTGACATGCTCATACGATGCCAGGATTTATCCTCGGACAACATCATCAGTTACTATAAATATTCACCCACCACCGGTGTCAGTTCATCCTTTTCATACAACCTGGCAACACGAAGCACAGGCAAAATGTCCGACAGCTCATCCGACTCTGCGGCAGCCGATACCAAGACCTACTGTTCTGCCAACTCGGTATATCTGCCTGATGCAAACTGTGTGATGATGCTTTTGTACACAGAGCAGTGCAACCCGGAAATTCTCATCTGGTCACTCGACAAGGGCAAGAATGACAGCAAAACCGAAATCACGTCATACAATGACTGTGATACACTGCTACAGGCCTTGCGCGATGATGGCTCATATGTATCCCCATATTCTGCCATAGACCCAGCTGACAATACCGATGAAAATCAGGAGGCTATGGAGGGGGCCGGGAAGGATTCCGACTACAATACATACGGCGACGAGGTCACTCTGATACCTGACACCGCATCATATGACTGGGGTGATTTATCCGACATAAATGCACGTATCACAGCGCTTGAACAGAAATACGGCTTTTCCATATATTTCGGGCCTGAGGTGCCAAAGAGAATTGATTACTACGATATCCATCAATTCAAGAACAAGGATAAGCTGTCGGTCGCTCTGGATGCGCTTGAGGAAATACTTGGCTGTTTCCCTGATGACTTTTTCACACAGCTGTGTTATGGCGATATAAGAGGCATGCGAATCTATCTGTGCGGTGATATTTCATCAGGCCACTCAGATATGATAAATGAGCCAAGTGGTTTCGTAAATATAATAAACAACCACAATGTGATGGTTCTAAACTGCAACTACAGCTGGGATTTCAGCTACACTGTAGGCCATGAGATTTCCCATCTGATTGACCAGAGGCTTACATTCATACACACCTACGATGGCAAGAGCGAGTTTTCTGAGGAGAAATGGAACAGCTTTAATCCTGACAGCTTCTCCTATGATGACAGCTACGCAAACTACAATCCGGATGATCCATCGAGCCACATATCCGGATATTTCATTGATTCCTACGGCATGACCTTTGCAACAGAGGACCGCTCTGAAATATTCGGAACCGCGATAGACGATTATATTAACGGCATTTATGATGATGCAAGATTCACAGATGATTCGCCGATACGAAACAAGCTGGACTACTACAGCAGATGTATCCGTGATGGCTTTGATACAAAGGACTGGCCTGATACGATGGCGTGGGAGACTGTACTTACGGCACCGAATGCCCAGGCCGATTAAACGGTAGGGTGGTAAAAACCTAACAACATGCAAAAACCTCAAGTCATACGACTTGAGGTTTTTTAATGGGCAGAGATGGATTCGAACCATCGAAGCAAGTTGCAGCAGATTTACAGTCTGTCCCCTTTGGCCACTCGGGAATCTGCCCATGTATTCAATTACGATACTTGCATAGTTTATCACAACATATGTGATTATGCAAGCATATTTTATCGTAACCAAATTATTTTCTTTAATACGGGGATTGTGCGCCCGGGACGATACTTTGGTGGGGGATTGATGCCCTCGCTTTCGCTACGCTACGCTGCTAAGAGTCTGTAGGAATTATGCTTTTAATCTTTCTATGACTGACGAAACCGGCTTTTATGCGCCGTCCATGGCGCATAACGCCTTGCCCAGCCGTCCATGGCCGGGCATTTCTGCTCCTCTAAGCATAATTCTGACAGACTCTAAGCAACTTCGCTATGCGCTCCAGTAATGGCATCAATCCCCCACCAAAGCACCATCCCGGGCACACAATCCCCTTACTTTATAGCTATAATATAGAAATTAAAAAAGACAGCCTACGATCGGCTGCCTTTTAGGAGAAGGTATTTTTACTATGGGGTATAGCAAAAACTATATAATGTATTGGGGGGTTTTTACGGTTATTATAGTATCATGATTGCGACGATAAGTGTTCACAAATTGCATAAAAATCACAGTTTGTTTTTATGCAATTTGTACAGTACTTTAGTCGTATTTAATATTTTTCATATAGTGATTATGCACAAAAGCATAGTTGTTTTTTAAATATTATGTCCAACTGTTGTTTTGCTGTCCTCGTCAAACAGTGCTTCAAACTCATCTCTTGTGATTTTCTCCTTCTCAAGAAGAAGTGCTGCACATCTGTCAAGCACATCGCGGTACTCTGCTATCATGCTCTTTGCCTTGTCGTACGACTCGTCGATGATGCGCTTTACCTCGACATCGATTGCCGATGCTATGCCCTCGCTGTAGTTCTTTGCATGGGCGAGGTCTCGTCCGATGAAGACCTCCTCCTCATCATCGGCATAGCAGATAAGGCCGATATTGTCTGACATACCGTATTTGGTAACCATCTCGCGCGCAAGCTTTGTAGCCTGCTTGATGTCCTGTGATGCACCTGTGGTGATATCGTCAAACACAAGTTCCTCTGCGACACGACCTCCTAAGTCTACTACGATTTCCTGAAGCATACGTCCCTTTGTGTTGAACATCTCATCCTTCTCAGGCAGAGGCATGGTGTAGCCTGCTGCGCCTGCTCCTGTAGGGATGATTGAAACTGTGTATACAGGTCCCACATCCGGAAGCAGATGGAAAAGGATTGCATGTCCTGCCTCGTGGTAGGCTGTGATGCGCTTTTCCTTGTCAGAGATGATACGGCTCTTCTTCTCAGCTCCGATACCAACCTTGACGAAGGATTTTCTGATATCATCCTGTGTGATATATTCTCTGTTTTCGCCCGCTGCACGGATTGCTGCCTCATTCATCAGATTCTCAAGGTCTGCACCTGTGAAGCCTGCTGTAGTCTGTGCAATCTGCTTTAAGTCTACATCCTCTGCAAGAGGTTTTTTCTTGGCATGGACACCTAAAATTTCTTCTCTGCCGCCCACATCCGGTCTGCCTACTACAACCTTTCTGTCGAAACGTCCCGGACGCATGATAGCAGGGTCAAGTATATCCACACGGTTTGTGGCTGCCATGACGATAATACCCTCATTGACACCAAATCCATCCATCTCGACAAGCATCTGATTCAATGTCTGCTCACGCTCGTCGTGTCCTCCGCCCATTCCTGTGCCACGGCGTCTGGCTACTGCATCAATCTCATCGATAAATACGATACAAGGCGCATTTTTCTTGGCATCCTCAAACAAATCTCTCACTCGTGAGGCTCCGACTCCGACGAACATCTCCACGAAATCAGATCCTGAAATGGTGAAAAACGGTACCCCTGCCTCTCCGGCTACTGCCTTGGCAAGTAGAGTCTTACCTGTTCCCGGAGGTCCTACAAGAAGGACCCCCTTTGGGATTCTTGCTCCAAGTCTGGTGTATTTTCCCGGATCACGAAGGAAATCAACTATCTCTGCAATCTCCTCCTTTTCCTCCTTTAAGCCTGCTACATCGGAAAACTTGATATGGTTCTCCTCCTGTGTGGTGAGCTTCGCACGGTTCTTGCCAAAGTTCATCATCTTGCCACCGCCGCCCTGTGCTGCTGCGTTGTTGTTCATCACTGCAAAGAGTATGAACATGGCTCCGAATACCAAAAGATACGGAAGCAATGTCATAATCCAGCTCTCAGCCGGAACATCCGCAACTGTATAGTCGGTGTACCCTGCTTTTGTCATGGTCTTTTCGATATTGTTTACATCTGATACATAAAGCACCTTTGATGTGCCATCATTGAACTTCACCTCCAGACTTCCTGTCGGTATCTCCCTGTTTTGCACTACCTTTACGCTCTTCACCTGATTCTTGTCAAGATCCTTCTCGAACTGACTCTGTGTGTAAGAGTTTGATGTAGCCCCGGCGCTCAGCCAGTACCAGATGCAGATTACTGCAAATACAATGATAATGTATACGCCTATTCCGCGCATACCGCTTTTTTGTTTATTCAATTTACTTCTCCTTTTTATTTTATTTCGCCCTCGACGAAGCCGATGTAAGGCAGATTTCTGAACCTCTGATCATAGTCAAGACCATAGCCTACCACAAACTTATCAGGAATCACAAAGCCCACGTAGTCTACATTTACATCATCAACCACACGGCGCTCAGGCTTGTCCAAAAGTGTACAGATTGTGAGACTCTTCGGGTTTCTTTTGGCAAGGAGCTTTGAAAGCCTGCTAAGAGTATTTCCCGAATCAATGATGTCTTCTATGATGATGACATTCTCTCCCTCGATAGAATGCTCAAGGTCCTTTTTAATCTTGACATCGCCTGATGACTCTGTGCCTGAGCCATAGCTGGATACCGACATGAAATCCATAGTCATAGGCAAATCAATTCTCTTTGCAAGCTCAGTGGTAAAGAATATTGAGCCCTTGAGTATACAAATGAGATATACTGACTGTCCCCTGTATTTTTCTGTGATTTGCGCTCCAATCTCTGCAATACGCTTATTGAGCTGCTCCTCTGTCAGATAAACCGAAATATCATATTTCTTTGAAAAATCCATTTTGTTTTCCTCCGTAAAATGTGATCTTAAGTACTTTTCCTGTCTGTGGTGTGACAAGTGCGCCAAAGCCGGATCTGTATCCGATAATGGCATGCACCAGTGATTCCTGGGCTATAAGCCACAGCCCCGCTCTCTGCTGTGCCGGAATTTTATCACCTGTAAATACCTGCTTCAGCTTCTTATGATGGCCCTCGTCATCCACAATTATATAGTCACCGGCTTTTCTTGTTCTTATTTCAAAGCCTTTCTTCATCTTATCATAATCAAACCATTTCGTATATGGTTTTTTGGGAATTTCGTCCATTTTACCATTAAAATCGTGTATACAAAGTGTGACATATGAGCCATCTGCCGAAAGCCTGATGGTTTTTTGCTCTCCCGTGGCACTCAGTGCCTCAAGCTCTTTTTGCGTAATGTGAATTTCTTCTTTTTCATCGTCACACCTTCCGGCGAAGAGTATCACCTCTCCAAATGATTTTTCCGCAATAATTCCATACGGCAGATTGATTTTTCTGCCCGACTGCTGCCCTGCAAGCTTCACAAGTGCACCGATATGCGTGCTCGTAATGTCCTTGAGCCGCCCTGACGCCAGATGTATACACTCGCGCGCCACTCCGCTTTTTAATGCCGGATGCAGGCTCTCAAAGCGACTGATTTCAAGTATCACCCTGCCTTCTTTTTTTGAAACCATGCTGTCACACGCCTCTTTTAGCTGCTGCTCGTAAAAATCATTCATCACCGCAAGCTGACCTGCACTCTCATTGATATGCTCAATCGCCCTGTCATTAATCTGCAAAAGCAGTGGAAACACATCATGACGCAGCTTATTTCTGGAGTAGGCTGTGTCAGTGTTTGTGGCATCGGTAACAAAAGCCTGTCCGTTTTCCATTAGATATTCCTCTATCTGTGCGCGTGTTGCTGATAAAAGCGGCCTGATATAGGTGACACCATTCTTCACAGAAACCGGATGCATGCCGGATAAACCCTTTGCTCCGCTTCCGCGAAGCATCTGAA